>ENA-OQDC01000082-OQDC01000082.1-human-gut-metagenome-genome-assembly--contig:-NODE-82-length-68727-cov-8.493994_pt1 | contig 68727 bp, 88 predicted proteins | sample MGYA00242770_ERZ504601 | MGnify/ENA primary metagenome ERZ504601 (study PRJEB26092, sample SAMD00036305) | human gut metagenome | host: Homo sapiens | study: EMG produced TPA metagenomics assembly of...
ACGGGATGTTGTGATTTGCTTTCATTTTAGTAACTTTGAGCCATTGGAAACAGCTCCTTAGAAAGAGATAATACTACACTACCGTTGTGATTTGCTTTCATTTTAGTAACTTTGAGCCATTGGAAACAGCGCGGCAGTGCCTAAAGCCATTTTAATAGTAGTTGTGATTTGCTTTCATTTTAGTAACTTTGAGCCATTGGAAACAGCCTGACTCGGGAAACGAGGAATTACAAAAGAGTTGTGATTTGCTTTCATTTTAGTAACTTTGAGCCATTGGAAACAGCCTAAGATGCTTCTTGTTGATCCTGTAATCAGTTGTGATTTGCTTTCATTTTAGTAACTTTGAGCCATTGGAAACAGCGAAATATTTACGTTCCGGACGGGGGCCAAGTTGTGATTTGCTTTCATTTTAGTAACTTTGAGCCATTGGAAACAGCATATTATCTATTAAAAACTATTAATCAATGGATTACAAGCACATCAGAATAAAAAAAACAGATATTGTTTCCATTAAAAATCCCGCTTGACAGCGGGATTTTTCTTTTAGAACAACTCCAATTGCTGTCCAGGAGTATTCACTTCCACCGTTTTCTTTCCATAAAAAAGTTCAATATTCCCAAACTGCTTATCCGTAATACACATGATTCCGACATTCCCATGCTCCGGAAGAAAAGATTTAACTCTTTTTACATGTACGGCCGCATTCTCGCTACTAGCACAATGGCGGACATAAATAGAAAACTGAAACATCGTAAATCCATCTCTTTGTAGATTTTTCCTGAAATCCACATACGCCTTTTTCTCCTTCTTCGTCTCGGTAGGCAAATCAAACAACACAAGTACCCACATAACACGATATTCGCTAAACCGATCCATATTACATTTCCGGATAGGAGATTCTACGCAATTCGCCACTAAAGCACTTATACAGAGAAGCCGTAGTTTGCCCGACAGCCACCATCAACGGACTACGTTTTCCTGACATATAAGTTTCTAGCACAGGAATAGTAAGCAGCTGCGCTTTCAACTCTCTCGTTAGTTCCGCATAATCCACTCCCTGCTTTATGATACCACAGACCAATTGATCCACATACGGACGATAAGGCTCCATGATGTCATCTGCCAAGCAATAAGCATTATAACGATTATGATGGTGGATTCCTAAAGTAGGCAAAAGCCCACTTGCCACCAAGCTACGAGCAACAACCGCCCGCAGAATAGCATATCCATAATTCAACAAATTGTTAGGCGGAATGCCCTCCCTGTCTCTTGTGAAACCTTCTATCCAAAACAAATTCTTCCAATAATAAGCAGCCGCTCGGGCTTCCAGGTTACTCGTATCTCCGCTTTTCACATCCGAAGCCCATGCGTACATACATTTCACTTCTGCGCCAGAACATTCTTTCAATACGGCTGCCTGATTTTCAATCTTCGTCTTTATGGTCTGCTGCCAAAGCTGTTTCTTTAACGGTAGAGAGGCATCCAACTGTTGCCGGAATCTTTCGTTTTGCGTCGTGTTCCCATACAGAGGAAGCATCAAACCAACCGGCATACTTTTACTGTTACATGTAATGACAGCACAATTATTTTCAAGTAAAGCTTCCAACACGCCCGAAGAGATGGTGATCTGCTTGTGATCCAGTACCACAACTCCAATATCCTCAATGGGTTTCGTCACTTCTGAAGTTCGTTTGAAACTTTCAGGTAACGTATCATTCCTGACTACCTCCGGTAATTTTATCATCAACTGAGCATTTTTCAGAGACAGATAAACGGGGTTTCCAAAATAAAGGGTTTTCTTGATCATAAGCAGTTAGATTTTAAATTACTATTAATCAGTATAAAAGTCTGTTTCTAAAAAGGGTACAACCTTTTTGAGAATAGCATACACCCTATTTATTTCAATTTCTAATAGATACTATTAATATTCTCCCACTGATACTATTTGTCCAATGTGGTTAATTCGGATCTTGACAACACTATTACCAAAAGAAAGTGTTTTATATTGTTTATAAGCAATATCTTTCAACTCTTTCATATCTTTCACTGTTGTTTCCAAATGATGTCTAAATTTATAATCTCGAACAACATTATTTCCATACATAACTTTTGACATAGTCTGCACCCTAAATAAATTCGGACTAATCATTGCATAATTATCCGGATTCAACAAATCCACCTCCTTCGGATTGAAGCCTGTCTTTTCATTCGGGAACACGAAATATTCATTCTGCTTCATGCTAAACAAAAATTGCCAACCTTCACTTTTTCTGTAATCCTTATCAATAATAGGAAGTCCTAAATTAGCCCGTGTTACAGCCTCAAAGAAGGGGACAACCACCTCGTCCAGTTCATACATCAGATTACCATCCTCATCAAACGTCACCTGTCCTTTCTTGTCTAAAACAGGTTTACGATAAATAGCCACATGATGGTTGTTTCCGGTATTTACAAAATCCACAGGGATTTGTTTTCCATTTTCATCCCATATCGGATTCCCATTCTTATCTTTCTTCACGTGTATCGATTGGGCATTATTGATTCCTCGGATGCTAACCCGCTTGATACTTATCCCCTTTTCCTTATTCAGCCATATCGGATTTTCCCAAAAATTAACAAATGCCTTTTTGGGATCTCCACCGTATTCTTTCAAACGCCGTTCTAAAATAGCACGTACCTTTACATCAACTACTTTATCCACATTCAAAGCAGGATCGACCGGTTTTCGGATAGTATAAATAGTTTCAAATTCAACTGTTTGTACCTTCTCCGGAACTCGTATGGTCTGATACTTATCAGCATAAAGCGGATTCTTTTCCAATGCATTTTTTCCTGTAAATGCTTTCTTTGGATCATTACCGAATGTTTCCAACCGTTTAAGTAAGGCATTTCGATAAGCCCGTTTACTCACAGTCGCTATTTTAGCCGCATCAAAAGAAGCATTCACCTTTTCTATTTTTGTCACATATTGTTTGTGACTACCATAAACCGTTTCCAAATGCAACTGACCTCGCGGAGTTTGCTGTATCTTCGTATTTTCACCCTTTCTCTTTTTTGTTCGATTAACATTGACAGTCACCACCTTGTTCTTAGCTTTAATAGATACCAGCAGTTTTTCCAAATGCTGTTTGGCTTCTATCCGGAATTGCTCCAATGGAATAGGAGGCAAAGCTCTTCCTTTGTCAAAATAACGGGTCTTGATACCTATTATATTCGTATGGTTTCTATTGCCTGAATCTTGTGCCGCATTTTTATTATTGAAATACTGAATAAACGCATCCTTTGTAAAAGCTACCGTCAGCGCATCCATCGCATGATGCCGATGGTCATTCCTTTTTGTCCAATCCTTTATTCTTTTGATTTTTCTTCCGTCCTTATCTTCGTATGTTTCCACAAAACCCAAGGCTTCATATTTAGGCAGGTTCAGTTCTTTCATTACATCCACCAATTGCCAGTCTTCACGCAATTGATCTGTAATGGAACCGGTAGTTGCCACTACTCTACGGCAGATTTCGTTCAACATAGCGAGTGCTTTTTTCGCTATATATTGTGTATTTCTCAAATCCCTATCAATGAAACCATCCGGTATATCCTTCTGTTCCATTTTCAATTTCCGAAGTTTCGCCTTTTTGTCATTGAACAAGCTTTCGCAACGATTTATATATTGTTGCAAGCCTTCTTCTCCATATTTTTCTTTTACAAAATCATAAGCGGTCTTATTTCCCTTTTCTATATTAATAGCCTTATACTCCAATGTCTTGTTAGATAAAGAATCATCAAAAAGACGGGATTGTGGAATAATATGTTCTATATCTATCTCCTTACTGAAAATCTTTTCTTTAGGTATATATTGATTGGAATACAATGTTTTATATCCATTATCTTTCAACTCTTCATAAAGTTTGTAACGGATAATATCATTGCGGCTCACGTTCATCATACCAAATTCATCTTGCAACAATTTACGGATCTCCTCATGCTCACGGGTACTCTTTGCGATAGCTTTCGTCAGTTCCTCACGTTCTTTGGCACTCTTCTTTAATTCACGAGCCAATTCCACTCGGATTTCATCAGGTTTTCCATACGTATCAATGATTGTATTGATTACATTCACCATCTGACTCAAAATCTTTTCAACCACCGGATTTCGGAGACTGTTTTTAGGAAGAACCTCCAGCTTGCCCTTTAAAACCTTATTTTCTATCTCCTCCTTAGTCAGTGAAGATTTGGAATGACGATAACCGGCATATTCACAAGCCACATCATACAGATTACCCTCTTTCAAATAGGGTAAAATCCTTTTGATGGCTTTCGCGCTCAAACTTCCGTAATCATCTTGAAACGAAAGACTGGCTAGCTCTACAGCATATTCTTTCTCAACTCCGCAAAGTTGCATGATCTTTTCAATCAGTTTGCCGTTACCGGTCGACGTATTATCTCCTTCAAAAGAATACAACAGATGCCAAAGTCTGAAATAAGGTTGCATCTCGAGCTCTTTCCCCTCTTTGGTTAAGTCAATGGTAAACAGATTCGTATTCCAACCTAAATCGGTAAAGATAGTTCTTAGCTGTCCGATTATCTCATCTGCTGGTTTCTTAAAATCCAACGGTTCGTAGCCATACTTTTCTATCATTTTGCTATAGGCAGAAAAGAGAGAAAACCCAGTACGATTTCCATCTATTTGTTTGAAGTTCAAATCCAATTCCTGTGGATTTTCAAATAAGAGCTTCAACACATCTGCTTTCTTCATGTTTTCTTTTATCGCAAGTTCTCTTGCCAGTATTTCTTTTTCTTCTGGATACAAAGCCCTACTTTCGCTTGCCGACAAAGCATTTCTTTTCTTCTCTCTTCCCAATACCTTTATGTCATTCAATGTCTGCCATACCTTAAATTCCTGAAACAATGGATGCGAACGAGGTATCACCTTGCATCCTATGACTTTGGTCTGTTTCTTTCCATCCTTTTCTACTACAATCTCCAACCTTTCAAACTCACAGAAACTAATCAAGCCTTTCTGACTTTTCAGACGTCGTTGGTAAAAGATGATCATATCGCGAATCTCTTTTTTCAATTCAGCTGTCAATTCCTTATGAAATTCTGCCTGCTTTTCCCAAATTCTATCAAATTCATCCAAATAATCCTGCCGATAGAATACCATATTGCGCAAACTTGCATGGGGATTCTTGTCTAACTCAGCCATCTGATACTGTCCGACCGTTTGATGATTAAAGTATAACACTTTGCTCCTATCACTAATGGCTCCCAAATAACCACTAGACGCATTTATCTGACCATTGATCTCTTGCAAGACTACGGCTATCTCTTCCAAACCTAATTGTTCAGTAAGAGCTTGCGCACGCCAACGATAATTTTCCTTTTTCAGTTCATACCCCTTAGTCGTCCGTTTAAGACCGACAAGTTTACATTCTTTTTCTATCGTTTCATTCTTTGCTTCTCTGTCATTCCAGCCAACCACTTCTTCTTTCCAAACAAAATAGTTAGCCAAGATAGCCCATGTCTGGCTTCTGTTTTTTCCTTTGATTTCTTCTTTGGCGGCATCACAGAAAACATCAGGATGAAATTGCTTTTGAACACTCCATATTCTATCCAACTCTTCTTGCAAATCAGAACGGTAAAAGTCTGGCAAAACTTTCTTGCCCGATTCAAGTAACTGCGAACAAAGTTGCCCCGGAGTCAAATCCTCCTCATACAGCTTTTTAGCAATCTCCATTCCATCAATCAAAACTCCATCTTCTTCCTTTTTTACCTTTCGACTACTTTTATATCCACGTTTTTTATTAATCATCAATAAGACACGGGATAGTTCCTCTAAAGAAATCTCTTCTTCAGCAGCTTTAGCCCGTAAACGACAGGTTTCAAACGTAGTTCTGTTTCCTTGTTCCGAAAGGATAGTTTCGTCGGTAATAAAACCCAGCTCTTTCAAAAATTCAACCAACGCATCACGACGTAATTTATATCGCTGCAAATTACGGCGCATACTTCTTTTAAGAGTTCTTTCCGCATTTGTAGTGATACTTTTCCCTTTTTCAAAGTTCTGCGTTTCATCTACTGTCAAAGGATTTACTCTCACACCTAATCGGATGATTGACGAGACTTCCTCATCTGTTTCAGCTTTCGTTCACCAACGCCCACCCTATACTATTTGTCCCTAAATCCAAGCCTAAAATCCTTTTCATAGTATGTTATCTTTACATTTTCCCAAATATAAAAATTTTATTTCAGAAACACTTGCACGCAAGCATTCCATTTCATATATTTGTCATACTAAAATGAAGCAAATCACAATAAGGATTATTCCGTTGTGAAAACATTAGGTTCCCTCGCCCTTCTGCGGGGGATTTTTTTATGCTACGAAGTTCTAAAATCAGCCTAAATGCCAGCTTGGTAGAAACCCGTGGAAAGGACAGTATATCTTCTATGCCACTTGCAGTATATATTAAATGACAAAGTAAGTAGTACTTACTTTTACGGCATATTCCTCAATCCTGTCCATTCCTAAAATCACTTGTCACTTTTGGGGTAGTTAAACAACTTTACTTGTCAATAAACTCATGATCCTCCTGGCTTACTTGTCACTCTCTGATAAAGCCTACCAAAAAGCCTGTCATCAAGAATGGACAATGGATATACCAGAGTGATCCATATTCTCGGCGTACAAATGTAAGGAATCAAAAAGAATCAGGGTCTTTTTCGCCAAAGATTTTTCCCCGGCAGTTTGCCTTTATACACCTCCATCGGGCACTCCATTCCGATGCTCATATGAGGTCTTCGGTTGTTATAAAAGTCAATCATACGATTGATCTCATTGATCGCCTGTTCTTTATCCCTGTACATTTCCTGCTCGTATATCCATTCGACCTTGAAGATCCCGTTCTGTCTTTCCGCCATGGCGTTGTCTGTCGGCTCATATCCTTCTGTCATGCTTATCCGTATGTGATGCTCCATGAGGCAGCTGACGTAAGCCTCGCTGGCGTATTGTGACCCCCTGTCCGAGTGGTGTATGGTACCGCAAAGGTTGCCGCCTCCGGCGATCCGGATCGCCATGCGCAAGGCCTCTGTCGTATGCGAGGCGCTGAGACTGTCGGATAGGCACCAGCCCAATACGGCGTGCGAATAGGCGTCGGTGACAAGATGCAAGTACAACACGTCCCCCAATATCCACACGTACGTGATGTCCGACACCCATATATGGTTGGAATACCGCGCGTCTTTTCCCTTGATAAGATTGGGGTACCTTTTATAGACATGATTGGAGTCTGTCGTACGCCTACGTTTGTTGGGATTGAGCTTAAAGCCTTTTGATTCATAAACCTTTAAGAACGAGTCTCGCCCGAGGGTCACAGCATGTCCCAAATCCTTTTCCAGTAAATGGAACAGCTTGAAACCTCCGATACGGGGACAACAAAGACGATAATAGCCTATCATGTCAGCAAGAAGCTTGACGCGTTGTCTCTCCGATACATCCGCCTTCATGTTCGCGTAATACCATTGGCGTTTCTTTCCAAACAGCCCGCAAAGGGTAGCCACACTCTCATGGGGATACTCCTCACGTAACGCCGTTACTGTTTGGCACCATCTTTTCTGAATATACTGATGCCTTCTTCCTCTTCCGCTATCTCTATCATCTTCTCGAAGGCACGGCTACGCATCTTCTCCAGCTCCAAAGAACGACGCAATTCCTCTATGCGCTTTTGAAGGGACTCCATATCTGTCAAATCCGATTGCTTGGGAACCATCTGTAACCTCTCTTTTGTTTCTGATGGCAAAGGTAACTGGTCCGATCCCACTGGGTATTCTTTTAGCCATCTATATATGCAAGGAGGGCTCAAAGAATATTTCTTCGTTATCGCATACTTGCTCATTCCGCTACTGTAATACTCGCGTAACACGGATAATTTAAAGGGTTCCGTGAACACTCTTTTGGGCTTTCTTTTGATCATTTCTATACTTTTTAGCCCCTTAAAAGTGTCAAGCTATTTCAGGACAAGACACAGTCGGAAAAAGAAAGAACCTCTTGTCGATCCCTCCCCCCAAAAAAGTATCTTAAGTACATCGGCTCACGCACCTAAGATACTTTGCCAACGAAGTTATGACACAAAAAAGGGAGACTCTTTTAGAATCTCCCTCGTGATCGGGCTGGGGTTATATCTCGTTCTTCAACAATCTGATACACAGATTAATTAATTTAATTGTTTGTATATTGGTATCACAAATAGAAAATACTTGAAAATTGTAACCACTTCGTTAATGCCTAGGCATTAATTATAGAATAAGGATTCACCCCCCCCGTTAACATCATTTAACAAATCTCTAGCAAAAGAGATTTGAAGAGCGGGGGAAGCTGTTCTCTTTCCTTCCAACAAGAGAATCCTTTCTTCTAAAATCCTACACTTTTCTTCCAATTTAATATACTTGTCAAAAAGGATGCTGTAATCTTTTGACAGACTAATCACATGTTCAATGTAAACATCTATTTCCGTAGGCATAATACAGTGTAATTAAAAACGAATAATTACTTTTAAAACAAAAGCAAAATAGATTCAGATATTAATATTCAATGTTTAAGAACATAAAAGGGACCTTTTAACACTATCAACTACTTTTTGCGATTCTCTTCAACGCCAGAACCTCCTTCTTTAATTCCTCACAGCGAGTATTAGCCAACTCCAACTCTATCTCCAGATCCCTAATCCTTTCGTCTCGTAATAGTATTTGTTTTCTACTAGTCTCATACATTATATGTATATCACTATTCTTCTCTTCCGACTTATTCATGTTACCTTCTCCACGTAAGAGCCATTCCGCTGAGATATCCCCAAAAGAGCTAATTACATTACAAACTGTATCCAAACTTAATTTTCGATCTCCTCTTAACTGCTGATTAATAGTTCTTTGATTCGATCCAATTTGTTTAGCAAAAGAATTTTCTGAAAATCCTTTACTTGTTATAATCTCCGCAATCCTCTGAATTATACTATTTTCCATATAATATTTAATTTAGAATCATTCTAAATAGAACAAATGAGGTATTTTTAACACTGTTATATTTTGTATTAGCTCATTTGTTCTTATATTTGCATTGTGATAGAACAAAAGTACTATCACAGCGTACTAAAAAAGAGCAATAAACAAAAGTAGTATAAAAATGAAGAATCTTACAAATGTAAAGACAAAAATCTCGACTAGTGAGACATTATTGGGATTCAATATAGGAGAACCCACAATCATAAAAAAACAAGACCATACCATACTTAAAGGTAAAAAGGGGCGTGGATTACTTGAAGACTAAAGGATATGATTTTACGATACAAACAGCGGGGCGCATTGATGACGTGATTGTAACGAGATTAAAGTAAACGCTATGACTAGGAACGACGCAAGGCTTATAGCCGAGGAATTGATTCCCCTCATGCGAAAGGAGGTAAAAAGGATCGTGGAGTCCGTTTTGGAGAAAGAGGCCCAGAAAGAGGACGAGTTCGTTGGCTTCGATGAAGCCTCCAAGATCACCAAGTTATCTATCCGATATCTGAGGGAACACATAAAGGAAATACCTCACGCTCATAAAGGCCGGAAAAGGGTGTTTAGTAAGGCCGGCCTTATAGCGTATATGAACCGCTAACAACCAAGCCCCATAGCTCAATGGATAGAGCGCTCCTCCCCTAAAGGAGATATCCGGTTTCGATTACCGGTGGGGCTGCAATTAAGATCTTTGACATATTGTGACCCGGAACGCAGCGACGCCTTCAACGTCGTGAGGTTCCCGGCTATATCAAGGTAACGTGATAGCGATATATGCGCCGTGACCCACGATGGGATATAGCTTACATTATAAGATCCTCCATGTTTCCTTTTGGTGTTATGCCGGCGGCGGCATTGGTTAACCATCATGGAGGGTGTACGATACACTCCCCTACCCGTCTACGATTCGGGTTCGAAACCGTTGGAGGTTGTGGGGGAGCTAACATTAAATATATAAAGGATATGGGCATTACAATTAAAAAAATCGTGGAATCATTTATAGACACTATAAAATCGATCCGCACATCATCTGAAAATCATGATCAAAAGACGAACGGATCGACCAAAAGTTTCTTTAGAAAAGATAACGAAGACGTGGCTACTTCTCTTTTTGCCTTAAAAACCTATCAATCTTCTGGAGATTGAAGTTCGCCACGAAGCCGCAATTATCACAAGTCAATGGGAATAAACGAAAATAATCATTTTCCCCCTCCTTGAAGACAAGGCTTTGTCCTTCTTTGGTAGCAGAAAGCAACTCGAATTCATTTTCGGGAAAGGTAAAACCAGAAGTCGAACCGCAAATAGGACAACGGAACTTACCCGCTTTCTTTAAAATCTCGGACGTTATCTCGTCCAAACGTTCATCTGTTAATTTCATAAGCTTAATATTTATGTTTAGCGCCGTAAAGTTAAGCAATCCCGCCAAGAGAGCCAAAGACTCGCAGGTTCCGGAGCAAGACCGGAGGCGGGACGAAACCATTTGCACTGTTTGACATGTTTATGTGTAATAAAGCTACCAAGACCTTAATATACCGCCGTGAGGCAGGAAGGAATATTAGTTTTTACTTAAACTGTGCCGGGGTGGGATTCCCCGGCAAACGCTCCCTTAGCTCAGTTGGTCGAGAGCATCCGGCTCATAACCGGGAGGTCGCTGGTTCAAGCCCGGCAGGGAGCACGTTTCACCCCTAGAGGGTGCTTATTCATCTATTTTTAAGTCACAAATAGTTTTAGACATTGCAACGCAGGTCTCCGTCCGTGAGGATATGAGGCCTTTTCACATCGATCAATTTAAATCAACAACATATGATAAAGAGAAACCAAGCGTGGCTCTGGAAGATATTCCGGGCCACAAAGAGCGTGATCGTCTTCTCTTTTAGGATGATCTCCGCTACCATACTAGGACTAATATCAATAGTGTCAATATTTGAGTGGTACGATAAGCCATTCAATATTCACCTCTTGATCTTATCGATCATATCAATCTTTATTGTGGTACACCAAATAGTTATAATGACTTATGAGTCAGAAAAATGATTTCGGGGTGTTGTACGTGGTACAAGCCCCATCAAGACCGAATCGATCGAGGAAGGACGATATCCTAGACGAGCTAAATTCTCTTAGCAAGGAGGAGCTTATACAAATCAGGAAAGATATTATAAAACTTATAAACGAGAAATAATGAAGACATTCGAGGAATTAAAGAAGGATCTGCTTGAACGGGCTAAAAAACATAACGCTTGTCAAGATGGATACAGGATGGGGTTAAACGCAAAAAGCAAACAAGATTTGCTGAAAGCAATAACCAATAATTGGTATTGGGTCTTGAGTGCATCCAAGATGATTGACGCAAATTACCTAGAAAATAACTTTTCTGAAGAGGAATTAGCCGAAGCCGGTATTTACACAAGAAAAGAACACACCTCTAATGCTAAATCATTTGCTTGCGGCTCTGCCACGGTCGAGGCTTACGGCTCTGCCACGGTCGAGGCTTACGACTCTGCCACGGTCGAGGCTTACGACTCTGCCACGGTCGAGGCTTACGGCTCTGCCACGGTCAAGGCTTACGACTCTGCCACGGTCGAGGCTTACGGCTCTGCCACGGTCGAGGCTTACGATAACTCATATGTTGAGGATTGCACAGGGAACATAAATACAGTTTCCGATCATGGAATAGTCAAAGATTACTACAATCATAAGATATATATAAAGAAAGGAAAATTCGAGATTATTGAGATCGAATAAATTCAATGCCTTAGCTTATCGGTAGAGCGCCCCTAACATGGGGATGGCCGGGTTCGACTCCCGGAGGCCCACAAATCAAGATATATGAGAGACATCTACATCAAAGACCCCGACGGAGATTACGAGTACGACGGGGAGGAAGACAACGAGGAATATGAGGAGAGCATGGAGGAACTTAGGTTCCTATGTGATTCATATAATTGGTAACATCCCGCCCTTACGAGGTGCAACCCCGACCCAGACCGGCAACCGATATCCTAGACAAGTGGTAGGCCATGACGATATCATTGGCCCGGTGGAAAGGGACACGGTAATAAGGGCAGGGCGGCCGATGGTCTTAGTCCGGGTTCGACTCCCGGAGGCTGACGAATTTAAATACAAGACAACATGGACAAATCAGAAGAGATTGACAAATTAGCCATAGCGTTGGCCAAGTTCCAAGGGTCGCTAGAGCAACCAAGCCTCAATTCAGAGGTCAAGGTAAAGACTAAAACTGGACTAGAGTACAAGTTTAAGTACGCGGACCTATCCGAATGCAAAAGGGCGGCGAAACAACCATTAGCCGATAACGAGCTTGCTGTATGTCAGCTAATAGAGGATGATTACTCTATCCGGACCATACTGCTTCATTCCTCCGGCCAATGGATATCGTCCAAGGTAAGGATGCCATCCAATACGGCGGACGCTCAATCCATAGGATCGGCCATCACGTACGCCAAGAGATACGCCTTTTGCGCCATCCTTGGCATCGTGGCCGACGATGACGAGGACGCTAACATAGCGAACGGTAATACCGCCCAAAAGGAGCTGCCTAAAAAAACGGCAAGCTCAAACCAGAAGAAAGAGCTTACGAGAGATCATATAAACAACGAGAGCGCCATGAAATCCATATCGGAGTGGATATACAAGAACGAGAAGAAGGCCAAGGAATCCAACCAGCCCTTCTCCGTGGAGAGCCTTATAAACAAGGCTTACATCGCCGGAAAGGTTGAGATGGAATCCATTATCGAGATATACAACAACTATAAAATAAACAACAACCTGTCATGAGCAAAGAACTAGAGCTAAGCGGCAAGACCCCGCTAACGAGAAGCGAGATCGAGGCCTTATCCATAGACCTTTTGAACCCGGTACTGGAAGGGGAGGTAGACCCCGTATCACACGTCATCAAGTTAAAGGCGATGCAAGAGACCATCAAGAGGACGCTGGACGATGACCGGATGAAGGACGCTGTCCTTTCCGAGATCGAGAAATACGGGAAGGAGCGCTCTTGGAACGGGGCCACGGTCAAGATGAAGGAGGTAGGCGTATCCTACGACCACTCCAATTGCAACGACCCGGTCTACGCTAGGTTGATCGAGGAAAGGACGATTCTCGATGCCAAGATAAAAGAACGGGAGGCGTTTCTGAAAACGGTGCCGGACAATACCACGGTCGTTGATGACGAGACCGGGGAGATATACACGATCCATCCGGCGATAAGGATAGCCAAGATGTCATACTCTATAACATTCAACAAAAAATAATCCACGCGTGCCGTGGCTACGGGACGGTGGTTATCCCCGCCGTAGCGAATAACCGACCGCCCCGCTTATAAATCTAAAATTTAAAATCATAACATTATGGCAAATTTATACGGCTCAATCTGCTTGAGCGACATACCGAAGGAGTTGATGAAAAAAGTAATGACGGCCAAGGGGGAGAAGATCTTCCTCAATATCTCGATCGGGGAGAAAAAAGAGCCTGTCACGTTCGACAACCGCACCTATACGCATTATGTGTCTTGCGCCCCAAGGAAAGAGGAACGAAAGGAAGGCGTTTATTATGGCATAGGTGACTTGATGGAATCCACGTTCAAGAGCAACATCCCCTCACCGGAGGATATCAACAACGCCCCATCGGTTGGAGAAGACGATGGATTGCCGTTCTGACCATGGAACTATACTTGCTCAACACCGCCAGCGGATTGAGGCCATGCTATGATTCCGACTATGACGAGAAGAAAAAGCTCAAGCTAGGCAAGATATACAAGGCCAAGATAACGCTGGCACGGAACATAGATTTCCATAGGAAGTATTTCGCCTTGATAAATTGCGCATGGTCTTACCAGAACGAGAAGACCACGGCGCATTTCAAGGAGAGCGTGGAGTGCTTCCGGAAGACTGTAGAGATCGCCGCCGGGCATTGCGATACGGCCTACAGCATATCCCGAAAGGAATGGATAGAGATCCCGAAGTCGATAGCCTTCGACAAGATGGACGAGGCCGAGTTCATGGATCTCTACGAACGTGTCAAGGACGTGCTTTTCTCGGTATTCCTACGGGACATATCCGAATACGATTTTATGAGAAACCTCTCAAATTTCTAATCATGAGAAAAAGTGACAGGCCTCCAAATTACTTAATAGAAAAGATCGTTAGGCATGCGAACATTATTATTACCGCTCCTTATGGCAGCGTCAAATACATGGATGCGGCCAGACTCCTTAAAAAGGAGGTCAAGAAGCTGGAAACCTATAAGAGATACGATAATGAGAGATCTTAAATACTGCCTCAATGAGGATTGCTGTAAAAGACATTGCCTTTGCCATCAACGGCAAAAGCATTGGAAAGACCCGTCTAAAAAAGATGGGGAAACTACAAGGGCTTCGGCCCTATTTGACGGAAACACCCCTTGCGAGGGGTATGTCCCACAGTTTGAAAGAAAGAAATACAACATAAACTATTAGCGACATGCACAACTATTTTGAATGTAAGGTCTCCTACGAGAAGATGTTGGAGAACGGTATGCAAAAGAAAGTAACGGAACCTTATTTAGTAGATGCCCTGTCTTTTACGGAAGCGGAAGCTCGCATCATCGAGGAGATCCGCCCCTTCATCACGGGTGAATTCACGGTAACAGACATCAAACGAGCTCGTTTATCCGAGTTGTTCTTCAACGAAAACGGTGACCGGTTCTATAAGATCAAGGTTTATTTCATCACGCTGGACGAGAAGAGCGGGTCTGAGAAGAAAACAGCCGCTACCATGTTAGCCCAAGCCTCTAATCTAAAAGAGGCCATCGCCGTATTGGAAGACGGCATGAAGGGTACATTGGCGGATTATACCATCGCCTCGGTAACGGAGACAATGATCATGGACGTGTTCCCGTTCAACGCGGATGTCAACAAGAGAGTCGTTGACATAGACAAAGAAGAGATAGAGAGATCATTGTCCGACTCCGGCAAGTCCATCGAGGACAAGATGATAGAATGTAAGGAGATCATAACCCGTGATCCCAAAGAAGGGGACGGGGATCTTATAACAAGGACGCAATCCTTCATCAGGCAAAAGGCCGGGCATGACAAGGGCAAGTTCAAGGAGGCGGCGATAGAGATAGCCTTGCTACAAAAATTGCCAGCTTCCCAAGTATGGTTCATGGGATGCGGGCAACTCTTAATTGAAGAGCTAGAAGTTTAATAAATAAAAAGATCATGAAGAAATTTATCAACAAACACTGGATATTGATATTGGCCATAGCCTTTATTCCGGCAGGGAACAGAGTTTTTAACCATGTTGACGCATGGCTAGGAATAGTCATTATGTTAACTAGTTCATTATTTATAATTTACAAACTATTTAATTTTATCAAGAATGAAAAGGACAAGTTTTAAGTTTTTTACTATAGCGATAATCGCTATGGTATTTTTATCCTCTTGTGAACGTGTAGCACCTAATTACGCTGGGGTATTGATGGAAAATTATGGGAAACAAGGCAAGGAGGATTTCAAGGTCGTATCGGGTAAGGTATCCACTTGGGAATGGGGGACGGAATTATTCCAAGTCCCATTATTTGATCAAAGAGGTGAGTTTGCGAGCCCTGTTACGTTAAAAGCCGCAGATAATACGGAATTTAACGCACGCCCCACTTACTCATACAAGGTTATCAAGAACAGGGCCATAGACGTTGTTTTCGACAACAAGCACATAGACAAGGCCGATACGGAATCAGGCAAAGACGGTTTCATGCAATCATTGGAGGATAATATACTTGAGCCTCGCATCTATGACTTGATCAAGGAAGAGAGTCGTAAACATAAGACAGACAGCTTAATGGCGGATGGAGGATCGCTTCTTTTTGAGAAACGACTTGAGCAGATAGTAGATAAGGAATTCGAGAAAAGAGGCCTTCAATTACTCACATTCTCCGCCCAGCTTGAGTTTTCCAAGGCGGTACGTGAAAAAATAGACAGCAGGAATGAGGTTAACACCAATATATCGGTTTTAGACCAGCAGATAGCGGAGCAACGGAAACGTAACGAGTTGGAGCAATTGAAAACGGAACAAGCGTTAATCACCTCGAGAGGATTGACTAAAGAAATTCTTTATAAGCAGTTTATCGACAAATGGGATGGTCGTACCCCCATTTATGGAGCGATACCCGATTTAATAAAGATTCAGAACTAAGGATATTAATATTAGAGTGTGTTTTTCATGGTATTAGATTTGGGTTAGAATGATTATCCCCGCCGTCCGTGAGGATATGCGGGGCAAACACGGTGGTATGGCGGAATTGGTAGACGCTAAAGTTAATTTCTTATAGAGTGGTTGAATGAAGGTTATCGTAAAATAAACTGAACTAGCCAAAGGAAGTATAACGGGTAAGGCCGAATGTCACCGCAACGTGCCAATAACAAAACTATCAGGTGAGAGTCCTGAGAAAACTCCACTCATGCGGGTTCGAGTCCCGCTACCATCACAAATAACAAATCTAATTATGGAAACAATACAGAATTTAGATCACTTGACAATGGCCATGTACCTTATCACCGCAATACTCGGACTTATAGCAGTGATCTTGGCAGGATTCTTATTAATAAACGAAAAAAGAAAACATCCATGGGAAAAGTAAAGAACATAACCTCTTTAAAGAGCAGACTAGACCGTATATTCTCCGTATTTATAAGAATAAGGGACGCTGACGGCAACGGTTATTGCCGTTGTATAAGCTGTGGGAAGATCGTGCATTGGAAAGAGGCAGATTGCGGACATTTCGTCAACCGGTCACATATGGGTACCAGATACAGCGAGAGAAACTGCAACGCTCAATGCAGGTCTTGCAACCGTTTCGACGAGGGCAACAACATCGGTTATGCCAAGGGCTTGATAAATAAGTATGGCGTAAAAGTAATTAACGAGCTTGAGGTGAAAAAGCACTCTATCTCCAAACTCTCGGCATTCGATTACCAATTGATGATCGAAGATTACAAGAAACGAATAAAGGATTTGAGGGATCAGAAAGGCATAAAGGATTGAAATGGCGAAGAAACCTACCAAGCAACCCGAGCGTATCAGATGCGCCGATTGCGTGCACGGCAAGCCTCACAAGGGTCTGGCCGTATGGTGCGAGATACTGAACACCGGAAGGGTAGCGAACTCCTTCCGGTATTGTGACAACTATAAACGATAACTTATATGAGAACGATCAAAGCGAACACGAAGGCAAACGGGGATATACTCCCGGAGCCTCAATTCAAGAGGATACCCGTAAGGGTTGACAAGAACACGATCATCCTCGTAAGGGAGGGGTTGAACGTGGAATAGCATCTGAAAAGATTCAAGGACAAGGATAACACGCCTCCGGGATATATCCCATGGTTCTAAAAAAACTTCAATTTGTTTGGCATTTTTAATTTGAGTTGTATCTTTGCGGTGATTCAAGACCAAGGAATCACTACATAGTAAACTTGTATGCGGCATTTTTTATGTCGTTACTACAGCTATACCTGCAAAGATATAAGCCGTTGGTTTCCCTGTTGGCTGCATCAGTTTATCTAATGTAGTGTTCCTTGGTCGGAGTTGGGAGCCAGCGGCTTTCTTTATATAACTCAAATTTCATCAAAATGACCAAGGAACATGAAATTGCGAGTGTAACGAACAACAGTAATTGCACAACCACGTCAGCTCACGAAACGAGCATCTTCTCATGGCGCACAATCGCCAAGCTATTAACCTTCATATCATCCGGATTGCTCGAATGCGATAACCGGGATGATGTTATAGGCTATGTAAAGGTTCTCATCTTATTAATGACAGCTTTCATATTAGCAGGAATGGAAGGAGGTGCGTTATGAATACGCTTACCCAACGTCAGCAAACCATCCGTATCAACCGCCTATCCAAGGAGAACGACCAGCTCGCCAAGGAACTTGAGCACGTGAAGAACCAACTCAAATGGTCACGCATCACGTCCTCGCAAGAGACGGAGCTAAAGAACTCGTGTTTCTTCTTCATGGTGTCCAAGGGGATATTCACCGAATGGCACGAGTGGCACGACAGGAGGATAACCGAGAGGTTGATGGACGAGATCAAGAGGACTATCAAATAGCCCTACCCTACTCACGTATTAAGATTTTAAAAGCCCCGGTTCCGACCGGGGAGTATATAGTACACTTTAAAATTAAGCAATCATGGACATAAAGAGAATGTCAAACAAGGATCTCAAATATGGCATAGACCGATGCAACGCAAGGTTGGCCGGGATAATGCCAATGGGATACATGGACAAGGAGCGATGCCTTAAGGCGTTGGAGCAATATAGGGAGGAATTGTATAATAGAGGAATAATATATTGACTAATAATATAAAACATATAGTGACATGAGTACATTTATGAAATTCATATCAGAATCTAAGCCTTGTGTAGCATTAGAGGTAAGCCCATTAAGCGAATCTGATGAGTGCATAAGTTTTTTCATATCTGAATATTCGGACTACATGACCAAAAGCGTAGAAATAAGTAAGGATGATATTAGAAGATTGATAAAGTTCCTAAAAGAGGAATTGGAAAATGCCGACAACTGATATGGATAAAGGATTTATCATGTTATCCCGTAAATTATTTTCTCACAGAATATGGAAAGCATCCCGGACTTTTAGCGAGTGCGAAGCGTGGATAGACTTAATACAGTCAGCACGATTTGAGGCAACGCAGCTTAAGGCTAGTATCGGAGGTAGAGAAATAACATACGGAAGAGGACAATATCCAGCATCCATAAGTTTTCTTTCCAAAAAATGGAAATGGGACTCAGAGAAAAAGGTCCGAAATTTCTTGGACATGCTTAAAAGGGACGGAATGATAACAACAGACGCATCCCAAGGCATGAATGTGATAACTCTATGCAATTATGATTTATACAACCCTATAAATATAGACAAGGGCGAGGATAAGGGCAAGGGTAATGGCATAGACATAGAACAAGAAATCAAGGACTTAAAGCTTTCTTTGGGCGAGCTAAGGGCAAGCCTAGGGGCAAGTGACGAAAATAAAGGGCAAGGTAAGGGCAAGAATAATAATAAAGATAATAATAATATACCCCCTACCCCCAAATCGGGAGGTGCCGTCACTTCCGTTCCGGACACGGGCGATAACCCTGAGACAGAAAAGGAGAAAACATGGAAAGATGATTTCAGCATCTATTTGGATTTAGTCCGTAGCGCATATAAGAGCATATGCGACGATCCAAAGATCATGGAGACTCAACAATCCTATTATCCCGGCGTAAACATAAAACTATCCCTAGAGAAGGCTTGCACAAATTTCTGGGCAACAGACGCAGGATGGAAGCACAAGAAAAAAAGCAGGGCCAAGGAGATTGACATGAGAATGACATTGATTAACGCAATAGATAAAAACAAGGTTTATTATGGCAAGAACGAACACCGCACAGATCTCACATACATCGTCCCCGATTGACGGCAGGCTGCCTCCCCAAGCCAAGGAGATCGAGCAGATAATACTCGGGGCTTGCCTCATAGAGAGCGACGCTTTCGAGAAAATCGCCTCGGAGCTATCGGAGGTCGATTTCTACGACAAGAGGAACCAATCGGTATTCAAGGCCATATCCGGGCTATACAAGGAGAGAAAGCCCATAGACATGATGACGGTCACGCAAGCGATGCTGTCATCCGGGGAGCTTGAGAGTATTGGGGGGCCGATATACATAGCTTCCCTTACCTCCAAGATCGGGTCTTCGGCCCATATACAGGATCATGCCATGATCGTCAAGGAGCGGTCCATACAGAGGAAGGGGCTGGCTATCGCCAACGACCTTGAGAACGCCATCTATTCCAACGAGGATATAGGGGACGTTCTTCACAAGGCCATAAACGGCTCAGAGACCCTCATGGAGGAACTTATCGGCAAGTCTAATGGCGAGCATATATCCAAGGCCCTTAAAGGCTCCATGGACGGTTTATACAAGCGTGTGGAGATGGCGAGGAAAAACATCCGATCCGGTGTTGACACGGGTCTTCACGACCTGAACAAGATCACGAACGGATGGCAGCCGGGAAACTTGGTGATAATAGCGGCTAGGCCCTCCATGGGAAAGGCGCTAAGGATGGATGCCAAGGTCTTGACACCTTCCGGATGGAAACTGAACAAGGATCTGGCGATAGGCGACCAAGTTTGCTCCGTAGACGGGACGGAATCACGTGTGACCGGCATATTCCCGCAAGGGTATGTCAAGACATACATGGTCGAGTTCTCGGACGGTCGCAAGATCGAATGCTGCGGAAGTCACCTATGGAGCGTAATATCTTCCAAGTTCAATTCCAAGGCCGAAAGGGTAGTATCTACCTTGGAGCTTATGGACTTGATAAGCAAGGAAAGATATTCCGGCAGAATAAGCATTCCTCGTTTCTCCGGGATATTCGGGGACAGGAAAGATTTCGTGATCCCACCATATCTCATGGGAGTCTTGTTAGGGGATGGGATCTTGGGCAAAGGGGTTAGCTGGTGCAAGCCAGATAAGTTTATCGCAGACAAGATCCGAGGTATGGTTGACTACGATGTTATCGCCTCAGATGATCGATACCTAATAACCAACACGGAGAACAGGAAGGCCAATAAGTACTTGGCAGAGTTGAAGAACCTAGGATTGCTCAACGCCCATTCTTACGAGAAGTTCATTCCGGACATGTACATTGACACATGTAGGGATCAAAGAGTAGAACTGTTGAACGGTCTTCTTGACACTGATGGGGATATAGACAAGAATGGGGCTATATGTTACAACACCACGAGTGTCAAATTGGCGAGAGGCGTACAAACGCTTTGCTGGTCTTTGGGATATAAATGTTCCTTGAGAGAAAGACGCTCATTCCTTTATGGCGAGCGGAAAAGGAACAGTTTCAGGCTCGTGATCGTAGCGGACAACCCTAGGGAATGCTTCACGCTCCCAAGGAAATTCGACAGGGTGAGGATGGACCGGAGAAACAAGCCTTTGACCGTGATGTCCGTGACACCGACCAACCGCAGGGTTGAATGCCAGTGCATATCGGTATCGCATGAGAAGGCCTTGTACATAACGGATGATTACATAGTCACCCACAATACCGCCGTGATGCTTCACTTGGCCAAATCGGCGGCAAAATCCAACACGCCCGTGGCTATATTCTCGCTTGAAATGTCCGACATAAGCTTGGCCAACAGGTTGATCCTATCCGAGTGCGACGTAGATCCGGAAAGGTTCAAGTCCGGGTATATGACAAACGAGGAGATCAACAAGGTAGAGACGGCAGTCAACGAGCTTTGGAGGCTCCCGATCTATGTCGATGACAACCCGTGCGTTACGATGGATTACATCCGCTCACGATGTAAGATACTGAAGAAGCAAGGCAAGTGCGGGATCATCATGGCCGACTATCTCCAATTGGCGGAGAGCGGGGAACGGGAAGGAAACCGTGAGCGGGAGGTAGCCAAGATGTCAAGGACCGCCAAGATCACGGCGAAGGAGTTAAAGGTTCCCTTCTTGCTCTTATCCCAATTGAACAGGGGAAACGAGGCCAGACCGGACAAGAAACCCCTCCTATCCGATCTTAGGGAATCCGGGGCTATCGAGCAAGACGCTGATATCGTAATGTTCATTCATAGGCCGGAGTATTACAAGATCGAGGTCAAGGACAAGAACGGCAACGTAGAACGCAATTACGGAGAGTTGATCGTGGCCAAGAATAGAGATGGGGCCACTGGATTAGTAAAATTTAAGCATAATGACGGCATGACCAAGTTCTACGATTACGGGAGTTGTGACAAGGACATGCCATTTTAAAAACAGATCATGGAAATAACAGAGAGATTGAGAAACACCCCTACCGGTTTGATCGTGTTGGTAGGAGACATGAAAATTGTCGTGGAAAAAATACAGCCCGTACTACAACGGGCAGAACAAATATCCCGTGCAGGGGATGCGTCTTCCGGGACGAGGATGCGAGATTTTGCGAGTACAGCAAGGCTTGCATGGCCCATCTGAGGCCGGATCACGAGTCGGTGGTGTTCGCTAAAACAAATAAGGTTTAATCATTCATCATAGTTGAAAGCTGCATTCATCTATGATGAGAGTAAATAAAAATCAAATATTATGGCTATAAGCAATGTTTACAACGAGGATTGTATGGACTATATGAGAAACATTCCTGATAAATTCTTTGATCTAGCTATCGTAGATCCACCGTATGGTATAGGAGAGGACTGGAAGAAAAGGAATAATGGGTATAAATTCAAGGATACATCCTATAAGAATAGCCCCATCAAGGATGCGTCATACTTCGATGAGTTAAAAAGAATTAGCAAGGATCAGATCATATGGGGATATAATTATTACACCCAATATCTAGGAAATACCAACTATTTGATTGTTTGGGATAAGATGAGCAACAATAACGATGTGTTTAAATACTCGAAATGTGAGATAGCCTACGTGTCCAAAAAAAATCCCATGCAATCTTGTCTCCATTCCGTGGGATGGATATAGGTGGGACAATGAGACCGGAAAGAGAAAGATACATCCACACCCAAAAAACCGCTCTCATTGTATTTATGGATTTTGGAAAAATTACGCCAATCCCGGTGACAAAATTTATGACTCTCATTTGGGGAGCGGAAGACAGCCGTATAGCCGCCTATAAAAATGGGTTTTGATTTTTACGCAACCGAGATAGACAAGGAATATTTCAATGCCCAAGATAAAAGGTTTAAGGAAGAATGCCTAGGTGAAATCATATTACCTAGTAGTAAAAAGATAATACAGACATCAATGTTTCAATTATAAATAAAACGATCATGAAAATGGAAAAAGAAACTATAAAGAACAAAGTATTTGAGATCATAAAGAGTAGACTTTTTAACGAAGATACGCCACTTACGATGAAATCCAAGCTGGAGGATGATCTATGGATGGACTGTCTTGACAAGGTAGAGATATTGATGGAGCTGGAGAAAGAGTTTGGCATATTGATCCCTGATGATGATCTCGGACGATGCCATACCGTAAAGGACGTTGTTGATTATATGATCAGGAGGATGGAGGAATGAAACAATACAACGATTGGGAAGAGATCGACAAGGACACGAACGGCCTTGTCACCTCGCTAACCTACATGGTGCTTTTCTTGAACGACCAAGTGTATAACTACACGGTATCACTCATGGAGGCCATAAGGAATAGCGAGCACTACAGGCATAACGCAAAACGGACGGCCAACGCTATCGAGAGGGGGATAAACGCTTATAACACCAACATCTTCCGGATAGCCAAGGCCAACAAGGAGGCGTTCGCCGAGATAACGCAAAGTATGGAGGAGGACGTGCAGCCTCATATAGACCGGTATTACTACACGATCAGCCAGATATTGCTGGATCACGGGGTATCCGGTTCGGCGAACAGGATAGCATCCTTGTCATCCACGATAAACATGATTGCGCAGATGTCTAGGATCACGATATACGATTTCGGCGAAAGGATGCGGGGGATCGTCCCGTTGGCGTACAATCCCCTGTCCTATCTAGATTTGGGCAGAGTAGAGTTCCTAAGTGACCGGTTATCAAGCGAGGTCACTGGAAAGGACGTGAGAATAAACTTAAATGAGCAGCCCGGGATCGTGAAGGCGTTCACGGCGATAACGAACGCAATACTTGATCCGAGGGTGTTCAACAAGGCTTTCGAGAAAGCAGGGTGATTTTTTTCAATGATTTTATTTGGCGTTTTGGAAAGAAGTGGTACATTTGCAGCGACTATCATACTCAAGAGGCAGACGGAAGCCTGCCATATATAGCGGGCATTTTTTATGCTTGTAAGATCGCTGTATCTAAGATATACGGCTTGTACCCCCGTGGTGAACTGTAATGGAACACCAGCCTCTTGAGGTGATAGTCAACGGGAAAGGCAAGCCGTTTTTCTTTGCCTATAATGCCAAAAAAATGACTATCGATATGGCAGAAATTACAACAAACGTAGGGGCGTTAATCCCCATCACAGAAAGCAACGGAAAAAGAGCCGTTAGCGCAAGAGCTTTGTACGACTTTTTAGGTTGTACGGAAAGATTCCAGTCTTGGTTTGACCGACAACTACAGTACGGTTTCGACGAAAACAAGGACTATGTAGGGTGTAAAGTATTTAACACCCTTGCGAATCAAGAACTTCAAGATTACGCAATGACATTAAACATGGCGAAAGAAGTATCAATGATCCAAAGAAGCGAGAAAGGTAAGCAAGCCCGCCGTTACTTTATCGCTTGTGAGGAAAAACTGGAAGAAAGCAAATCAATTAACCAATCCAGACCAGTGTCCGTCACCCCGACAAAAGTCCGGGCCGGAATAGAATGGGTGAAGGGCGTAAGCGAGATGCTGAACCTCAATGACGTTTCCAAGCTGTCTTTGCTTGAGAAAGTAGCCACCCCTCTTGGATTGCCCTTGCCTGACTACGTCCCGTCGAAGGGCGTGATGAAATCGGCCACTGACTTACTCAGCGATAAAGGTTACAAGGTGTCAAGGAATCAATTCTACAAAAGGGCTATCGAGCTAGGATATATCGAACGTATATCCCGTAAATCCTCTAAAGGGAATACCAAATATTTCAACTCCATATCCAAGAAAGGACTCGAATACGGAGAGAATCAAATAAACAAGAACAATCCGAAGGAAACGCAACCGGAGTGGTATGTGGACAAATTCGATTCTCTTATGTCCGTGTTAGGATTTTCTAAGATGGAGGAGTTGAACTATGCTAGCTAAACAATACGACTTTACCTCGTTCAATGAGTTCATGAACAAGATCACCACGCCCTCCGAGGTGTGCGACCAACTGATGGACTTGGTATTCAACTACTCATGGTGCATCAACGAGGAAACGGTGGATCGTTTCAAGGACGATATCGCCACGATCTATATGTTGCTTGGGGAGTTCAAGAAACTTGCCGAGCAGAACTAATAATCTATCCGGGGCGTTCCTTTCATGGGATGCCCCTTTAAATCAACAAGAGAAAAATTAGCATGAGAAATAAAGAACTAATCGCTCTATTACAAGAGCAAGACCCGGAAGCGGAGGTCATGATCCGCACGTCAGACGATCAATATGAGTACGATCCGGTGGACGTTACGTATGACGAACAAATTGAGTGTGTAATTATTCAGGAGGGGTAGATATGGAAGAGGAAATAAAAAAATGTCCCGAGTTTCCCTTTTTCGGCGCATCTTATCCAGACGCAATATGCTGTGACGGCTATCTATGGGATCTTGACTCATATGATAGCGAGGTTGGAGGATTGACCATAGGCGGGGATGTCCCCTGCCCTTTCTGCAAGACCAATGAGTTTATAGAGTACGATCCTTTTGGTTTATTATACGTAGGGAATGATAAGGAGAAAACACGTGAATGGTACTTATCTTACATTGATAAATTGAGGGAAAGATATGGATAATAAGGAATATTTAACAACGAATTATAACATGAATCAAATTTGCACGAATAAACAACAATCATCCCGCCTATTAGAGGTCGGGGTGAGACCGGAGACGGCGGACATGTCATATCACTTTACGAGAAGCAGAGTGCCTGCGCTGGAGTGGGAACTACAAACGAAACCGCCTACATTGAGAGGTAGGTTTTGGACACCGCAAAGAATAGCTAAACTTGCAATGCCTTTTCACAAACATTCTGATGGTACACACATGACGGGGGAAGAAGTGTTTGACCATCTATGGGGTAAGGATATCCCGGCTTGGTCTCTATCCAAGCTGATAGACATGATACCCGATCAAATAGAATGTGAGGGATATAACTATTACCTATTCATACTTCCACGAGATAAAGAATTCACTATAAAGTATTCCGCAGGAAGTAACCTTGCCCAGTCATATTGCAGGGAGAGCCTTTTTGATGCTATCACTGAAATGATTGAATGGCTTATCAAGGAAGGATACCTTGACAAGAAATACCTAACAGATAAATGTGGAGACTGCAAACTTATCGAGGATGAAGACGCAAACGGGGAAGCTTGGTGTTCATTTCACCAAAAGCCGGTAAGGTGCTACAGCAAGGCTTGTGAGGATATATTAGAGAAAGGAGGATCAAATAATGCGTGAGATAAAGTTCAGAGGGAAGAGAGTCAATGGAGGTGAATGGGTGAAAAGCATGACCATTTCGTATGGAACCATTAAAAGGAAAATGAGCAAAATCTTTTTTGAGATCAATCCCGGTAAATGGGTTGGTATCATTCCTAATACCATAGGCCAGTTCACAGGCCTAAAAGACAAGAGCGGAAAGGAGATTTACGAGGGGGATTTAATAAAAGCTCCAAGCGGACGTATTTATGCCGTTATATTCTCAACATGGAAACATGAAGAGAAAAGAGAGTTTCCAAAAGTAATTGATATGTATGAACATACAGGATGGTGCATATCCCTAGATGGGGTTAATCCATGCGAATTGCTGGATTCGGAGGTGTGCCAAGGAAGCATTATGGGCTCAGTGTATGACAATCCCGAACTACTGAAAGGAGGATCAAATGATTAAGGCAACGCTTATAGACTAATAAAGGAAGGAGATGCCTGCACATCTCCTAAAAAACAGCTAGGCTTACTTTTTATCGCTCACCAAGAAAGAAAAATAACGAGAGGTCTTAGGATAGATTCTCTTACCATTCTTTACTATGTAGCGACAGAAAATACGAGTCTTGCTGTCTTCGCGCGTTTGGTCTTCCACATTAAACACCTCCTTTCCGATTTGCCTGACGACCTGCATCGTCAAGCTATATTTAGCTACGCCCTGTCAAGCGAAACTAAAAAAAGCCCAAAGTTACAGGACAATGGGCTTGTGTCTTTTCTCGGACAAGGGAGATAGGACAAGGAGGTGAATGACAGTTCACCAGATTGGAGGTGTTAATGTTCCAACCAAACGCAATGCAAATATACAGGTTTACCGTGTACTAACAATGTGTGGTTAGCAATATTTAAATATTATTTAAAATCATGGAAAGAGATATTGATAAGAGACAGACGGTAGAAGAAGCGGCTCATTTCTTCGCTGAAAGCAGGAGTAGCGGTAGTGCATTCCCGGCGTATTATCAGGGATTTATAGCCGGTGCCGAATGGCAGGCAAAGCAATCACCGTGGGTAAGCATTAAAGAAAGATTACCTAAAGAAAATGATATGGTTCTTTGCAGGATGGTATCAAATGGGGCAATAGTTAGTGGTTATATAGTTGTTGAAGCCGGGAAACCTCCACGTGTCGCAACATCCGGGAATTTTGAGTTTGAAGATTACGGAGATTATGAATGTGATATGTGGATGCCTATACCCGATCTAGAGGAATAGTATTAACCGAGCCTTCTCATGAAGGCTCATAATTAAAGAATAATGAATTTATGGTATTATCACATGAAACAGTCAAGCCTACAAGGAACTGTTGACAAATCCCCAAAAACATGGCTTACAATTTAAGCCACTACATGAATGTTTTGAAGAAATAGAATATGAAGTTAGGCAAGCAAACAATAGTATTCTTGGCCGTAAACAAGAATGGTGACGAGGTTATTCTTGATAACTTCCCAGTGCGGCAAGGAGAGGTATGGACGGACGATAGATCGGCGCATGACGAGGAATATTTTTCCGTCGAGGATCACAATTCGGCGATCGTACTTCCAAAAGGCAGTATATATAGGTTAACAGGTAGATACTTAACGTGGGAAGACGATCCCATATCTCTTAAATCCGTCATTGAGGAACTTCCTTGATGGTTATCTATGTGGAATGATAGATTCATTATAATAGGCACATCAAGTGCCGTATCCGAGCCATCACCTCATAGAAGTTGACAGGCTCGAAATCCAAGGAATCCGCGAGGCGGTCTATCTCCCGTCTTACGGATTCCTTTTTCTTTTTATCTTCTTTTTTCTTTCCCATAACTCATCGTTTATATCGTTCCTGTGACGATGGCAATCGCAGATGAACATCCTTATCTCATCGGACATCAAGGCTCCTATATCGCCAGCCAAGTAAGCGATAGGCTCCCCTCCGATCTCCAGATCCAAGGCCAAGGACATATGATCCGTCAAGTGCCGGCACTCGTGGAACAACGAATTAGAGAACTCCCTGTAAGACGAGGTCCGGCCTATCACCATGACGGATTCCCTTCGCCGGTAGTTGGAATAAGTAAGTCCCACGTCCAGCTTGCAGGATCCTACGTTGCCATAAGCCTCCCGTATCTTGCTTTCCGGGCAACCGGCCCTCCTCAATAGGGCTATGATATCGGATATCCTCGAGCAGGTGACGTTATACAGTACGTGGATCACCCAATCGTATCTCTTGATATGGTAATCCCGTCGTATCATCTCCTTACCGTCTTGAACTCCCGCTCTATCCTCCTCCTTTGTTGCCGGGTGAGATTGGTTGCCTTGAGATTGCCCACCACCTCGGATACCTTGTCAAAATCCTTCTCTGGCATACTCGCCAGCACGTCCTTGGGGGACTCTCCCTTCAAGATCCTCAGTATGTAGCCCCAGCCTCCCATCACATCATCTCCTCCCAGATTATAGGCGTGCCGGACCCGATGCAATCAGCGTAGAACCGAGTGAACACTATCCCGTCGTAAGCGTCCGGATCGTCGCAGACGTTCTTGACATAAAGAGCGGCGTACTGCTCGTTAGGCACTGAGGAGCCAAGGTAATCGGCCTTGCACATGTTGGCGGCGTAAACATAATCGTATCCACCCTTTTTCTTCACGTCAACGCTATACTTCTTCAGCATCTCATCCACCTGTTCCTTCGTGAAAGGGGTTATCTTGACCTTCTTCCCGTTTCCGTCCTCCTTCTCCATCATGGATACGGCCCAATCGCACATGGCCTTGGAAAAATGCCAGCCATACGCCTTCAGGTAGGATCGCATCCCGGAAGGGAAATCATCATACATATCTAGTCTCATATTCCTCTGTTTTTTAGGAGGGGGAAACCGGTCCCCCCTCATGGTTATCTACGATATCGTCTCGAGTAGCGTCCGGTGCCCGGTACCCCACGGCGATTGCCATAGCCTCCCCCGGATGATCCACGACCGCCGCCACGGTTGCCGTAGCCGCCACGCTCCCACATCTCACGGAACTCGTCGTCGTCCTCGAACTCATCGTCTTCGTCTTCCTCCATGCGGTTGCCATAGCCTTCCATGGCCTTCCGCTTTCCTTCCTTACAGCCAAGCTTATAGGCCTCCTTCGCCAGTTCCAACATATCCTCGTCTTCCATGGCGTCGAATTCCTCGATCAGCTCTCTCAGTTTTCTGCTATATGTTCCCATATCACTCTGTTTTTTTATTCTTGTTATTATTACCGTTCACGGAACCGACAAGTTGCTCCATCATGGCAACCAACCTTGCGTTAGCCTCCTTCAGATCGGACATCTCGTTTCTCATGTTAGCGATCTCACTCTCCCTCTCCTTCTCCCGGGCAAACTCAGGGTTCAGTATTACCAGCATCTTCTCGCACCCCTCAATCACGGATTTATGGTAATCGATGCTGTCAAGTGCCTGTCGGCTTTGCTGCATCATGGCGTTGATCTCCGTATTCAGGGCACCTAGATCGCATGACACAACCAGTTTCTCCCCATTTGTAGTGGGGTAATCCGTAATGGTAACGTCGGACAAGACGTTGGAGAAGCTGACGTTGTCCTCACCTACCTTGGCCTTTATGTCCACCACGATTTTAGCTTGCGGACCATACATATTGAAATTTGGATTCTCCGGTCTCGGAGGGGACACGCTGACTATGCTTCCAACCTCACAAAACGGCGTATTCCCCTTATGAAGGATATATAAAGGATTTCCTTGTCTCTGATTCTTGAACATATTTCTTGGTTTTTATGAGAGCCGGATCGCTCCGGTCTCTCGTTGATACTCTCTCACACCACTCCCGTCATTATCTGGAGCGTATTATTGCCCGACTCATAGTAACACAAGTAGATTCCGGTGCCGGTTATATCGGATGCCGTGACATCTGCGCCGTTAATGGTCGTTAGCGCCTGCGTGGAGCCGTTCGTGTCAAACACTACCGGCAACGTCCCGGTAGTACCAGCCGGGATAGGCTGGGCCAGACGGAACAAGATCAACCCGCTAAACGGGGCTGACAGGAACGGGTGATTGCGGAAGGAGAAACGAACGTTGGTCGTCCCGACCGTAACGCCCGTGCTCTCCAAACGTGGGATACCGTTCTTGTTCGCCATTATGAAAGGACTAATGAATGCCATAACTCTTTATTTTTAGGTTATTAACTCATTATCCCCATCCGTTGCCGAAGTTTCCCCAGTTACCGAGACCTAGGCCTAATCCGTACTGGGCGGCCACGCAAGTGGGTATGCCTACCACGGGGGAGTAAGGAACCTTTGCCACCTCCGGCTGGTTACACTCGATCTTGGCCAATCTTGAGCTCAAATCACCCAAGGCGTTACCTAGAGGGGCGGTCTGCGCCTGTAGAGTAGCGGCGAAATAGGCGTTCTGGTTGCTTTGGGAGATCTGTCCTTTCAAGGCTAGGTTCTCCGCCGTCAAGCGATCCATCTTGTCTTGTTGATACAAGTTCTTGAAATCACGAACCTCGTTGATGATATCACGGGTGTTCTGCAGACCTGAGTCACGGAGAGTCAACGTGTTGTTGTTCATCGTATTCACCAGCGTGTTTGTCTGGTTGCAGCTAGCCAATTGGTTCTCGTAGCCCATCTTAGTGATGTTGTTGTTAACCGTGCAGCAGCACTCGGCGATCTGGCTCAATAATTGATTGTTACCACTTTGGACGGCGTTAATGATTTGTTGGGAACTCATGCCTACTTGGTTACCCACGCTCTGGATCTGTCCTTGGATCTGGCAGATAGCGTTTTGTAATTGCTGGGTAGAGCAATTCAAGGAAGATGACAATTGGCTGATAGCCGTTCCGTTTCCTTGGATAGCGTTCATCAACAATTCACGCCCTGCGTCATTGTTCAATTGAGCCGGTAATCCGTTAGCCCCGTTGTTGCCGAAGCCGTTGCCACCCCAGCCTCCCCATACGAAGAACAGGAGGATGATCCAGATCCACCAGCAACCACCACCGCCCCAAGCGTCTTGATTGCCCTTATTGTTCATCAAAGCCGCTACCAAATTGGGGTCCAATGATTTTCCACCACCGCCCATCAAGCTCGGGAGAAAGGCCATGATGTCAAACTTACTTCCACCGGAATTACTTCCTTCGGGAGTACCGATAAAATAATTTCTATCCATTATCTTTAATTTTTGTCGTTAATCCGGCACCATTACCGGACACGACAAAAATCATGAGAAGGGCTTTGCTAAATAAATATCTCCTTGCTAGCTTGTTGCGAGGTTATTGCTAGTTCTTTGCGGAAGGGAATGAGACAAAAAAGCGCCGCCAATTTGTGTTGACGACGCTTTTACCTTTTAAGGGAGGCTTTATAATGATATGGAAAGGAGCTCTTCTATTATTAATATGATATTACCTTTCACTTTAGTTTATCCTGCAATATTTTCTCAAATATCTTTTTATACTCCCGAGGAGTTTTCTTGCTTTGATATAGCATATAAATCAAATCCAAGTATTCTTTCTCAAACAAACTACATATAAAAGTCAAATCAGACACATTCAATGATAAGCTATGCGTGGAGGTCTTTGTATAACCATAATCTGGAACGACCGTACTATCTTCAGGAAACCTGAAGCTTTGAGTAACTCCATTGCCGTCTTTGTATGTGCCTACATCCTTACTGGCAAGAAACACATAAGATTTAGGGTCATTAGATCCAGAAGGATTTTTCCCATGCACATAATCACTAACCCCAGACCTCTTTTTCGATGTAGTGTATGTGGCTAACACACAATCTTGCCCGTCATTATGTAAAATGATCGCATATTTTGGTTTCGTGCATATATTTGACAGCTTAAACGTGCCATATAAAACGTTTCCGGGCTTAAACATTATCGCATGACTTTAATTTACTATTAATCATCATAATCTCCATGGCACCATTATAGTTCTCCAGTTTCTCAGGATCATCCGCTATTAATCTCTTAAAGTCTAAGCTATAATCTGATACTTTATAATCATTATCGAAAATAATATTATGCTCTTTCTTGGTAATATCCCATAACGATCCCTTTTTATGGGTCAAATTCACCAATTCACTAGGCTTTTTATTCCCATATTCTTTTATGACACGATCTATTATGTCCATTTCGTAGTCGCTAAATTTATCATCCGAGAATGACACCTTCGGCAAAACGTAAAAATGATTATCTGATCCTGAGCATTTCTCCGCCTTAACATAATCAGAGAACTCCATTCCCCCGCATTTTATATAATATGTATCTGGAGCTACAGGGCCATATTGCCACGCCTTATAATCAAGCCAAGTGACAGGAACGCCATCATCCTTAACAGCCTCTTCATCTATAAGATATAGAAGCTTAATAAGCTGAGTATGGTATATTGGAGATATCCTCTCCGACAAATATACCATAAGATTGCCTATTTTATCTTTATTGACTTTTATTCCTAAACACATTTCGATTTAAATAATTTCCTGTTCAATAAACAAAACCCCGATACGGATTGTTGCGCCGCCGAGGTTTCATTATTATCTTTCATGCCGCAAAGGTCGCATAAAATTTTGTTATATGAAAATTTTTTCATAAACAAATCACATGTCATATAACATAACGCACCCTCAGACCGTACCGGATAGCTCCTCTTTGACGCTCTCCACCGTCCTCCTCAGATAGTAACTCCTCTTGATCCTGTCCGGGTACAAGTTACGCATCCTGTTGATCGCCTGCCTCGTCATCCCCGTCAGATCGGATATGATATTGTCGCTTAACTTGCGATCGGCCAGTATCGTTATAGCCACTCCCCTAGCGTCAACATTGCGCTCCTTGTTGTTGCTAAACATCATTACCGGATCGGTCCCGCACTCCTTGCACACCGCCTCTATCACTTTCTTGTAAAAAATTTCAACCTTATTCATGAACTTTTTATTTCGTGGTTTGTTTTACTATCAAAGCCGGGCACAAAAAATGCACGGCAGAAGAAATAAGAATCTCTCCCGTCGTGCAGCGATAATTAAAACAAACTTCCGATCCGTTTTAATTCGTGGGGAGATTCTTTCTCTTTATCTCCCCGCCAACTCATCCTCGCGGAGTCATTGGATAACACTATGTATCAATATTAAATCACCCTCTCTTATTAATGATCCACCATAACATGGCCGCAATCATTCCTCCTACCAACAGATACCACCATACCCTAGGATGAATGAGCCTCGTTTCCTTATCCACGTTTATCGTTTCTCTCTCATCGGTAACTACCGTCTCATTATTCGTCCTCACCTCTGTCATATCAGATCCGGACGAAACGATCTTCTCGCCTGATTCCTCTCGCTCCTTTCCTATGGTTATATCGGATGTCTTGACAGGATATATGTTCCCCACGCTGTCTGGAGAAGACCACTCCACGACCAAGATCCGGGCGCTCAATCTCTCGTTAGATAATATCCGCTCTATGGCCGAAAGGCTGTCTTTTTTAAAGATACTATCCGATAGACTGACACTTGCAGTGGTATGCCTTTCCGTATCCGTGGATTTCTTGGAGGTTCCACAGGCACAGAAAAGGCATAACAATATGACGTACCATATTCTCATAGCAAGTTCCACCCAGCTATAACGTCCGACATTTCGGCCTCCCTACCGTTCTCGACCCGACTCATACCAGCGACAATACGGATCATCTGCTCACGATCGTTGATATTTACAGGATCGTCAGCCGGTATCCCGGCGTAATCGGACACGGCCTTAATGTAAGCGTCCGTATCGTTCTCGTTTTCCGGTGCCCAGCGACCGATCATCTTGCGGATCGTGTCCAAATTATAGTTGTTATAGTAGTTACGCAAGATCCGGAATATGGCACGGTAGCCATACGCCATCGTCTCAAACTGTTTGAACGACTTGTCCTTGCTCGGACGTATCTCACCTTGGAACAAGTCTCCGTTGATCCGGATGTTTCCCGGGTTGTTGTTCCGATACCCACGAGGTAAATTATTTTTCCCCATATTTTACTCTCCTTTCTTCTTTTTATTCATGGCATTGGATAAAGCGTTTGTCAAAGCGTCCTCCAAAACCTTTTGCGTTACAACCTTACCGATCATGTCGGCTGTCTTACTCGCCTGCCTCCTTTGTTTGGCGTCAGCCTTCTCCCAGATAGACCGAACCTCCGTTATCAAGATAAATACGGTCACTATCGAGGATACGACCGGGACATTGGTCAAGAAAGGCAGATGGATAAATTCCCAGAACCGGCACACGTAGCAAACCGAGTCTATCCCGCACGCTATACATACGCTACCAGCGTAAAGTATGAACTTACTGACCGTCCTACGCATGCCATACGAATTACGCTCCTCGCCCCTCAATTTAGCCTTGTAATAACCCGAGGCGAAATCCCACCCCATCGCCACCATAACGATGAACATCTCAAACACGACTACAGTCAGTAGCTCCCTCATACTGCAAATCATTTTAAAAAATTCCATTCTTCCGATCCTTTTTTTATTTAGTTATAAAACCACTATGCTCTCCTCCTCTCTCGCCGCCTCCCACTCGGCGAAATCGCTATCCACACGGTCTTTCAACGCCTTCCTCTCGTTAAGGAACGTCTTATAAGACTCCACGTATGACAAGTCCAATATGCCTAGCTGGGCGGCGTTGTAGTCGTTCAGCTTCTTTTGCTCCACGTCCTTGTCCCATAGGGCGTTGATACAGGCCTCCAATATCTTGTTGGCAGTTAACGTGGCCCATATCCTGACCTCGTTGTAACTATAGGAGATCACGGGGGCCATATCGTCACCCATCTCCCTTGTCTCCTCTCTAACGTCCCACCGGTACAGGTAGGAACCGTCACCGTCCCGCTCTATTTTAGGCGGCATTGTGTCGCTCCATGATCGCTTCATAAAACTCTGGTTTTAAAATTTTCTTAGCTAAATGCTTGCTATCGCTATCATATATCCAGCCCAGCCAACCGGCTAGACCTGCCTTGTATTCCGTTAAGGATATATTCGGGACTTTATTCAATCTAGCCGCCGCACGACATAGATTTTGCTTAGTCCTCTTCCTTATCCGTATATGCTCCTTATAGAAAACGAACCCCACGAAATCTATACCACGGCCGCTTTTATCCGATCTTCTCTCAGCGATCTTAAATATCTGGTAATTCCCTTTCAGCTCCAACTTCAACACGGTCAACCTATCGATAAGCCACGGAAGCAATACGTTTCTCAAGAAACACTTATCATGATGGAAAAAAGTCATGTCATCCGCATATCTGATATAATGCTTTATATCTATAATCTCCTTTATCTCGTGATCCAGATAGGCGAGATAAAGATTCGCAAGATATTGGCTAAGATAATTCCCGATCGGAACGCCGGGAGCGGAATCGATGATCTCATCCAACAACATAAGCAAGCGATCGTCCTTGATCTTCTTCCGAGCTATGCCTTTCAACACTTCATGGTCTATTGACGGATAGAATTTGCGGATATCAACCTTGAGGCAATAGGCGGATTCACGATCGGACAAAGCCCGTCTTGTCCTTTTATACGCCTCCGTTATCCCTCTTCCCTTGATACATGATGTCGTGTCAGAAGTGAATATGGAAACCCATATAGGTTCCATGACGTTCATTATAGCATGATGCAATATCCTGTCCGGGTAATAAGGAAGCTTGAATATGACCCTTTCTTTAGGCTCATAGATGATATCAGTCCGGTACTTGGAAGTCTTGAACGTGCCATCCTGCAAAGACTTTAGCAAACGGCTGAGATTACCTTCTTTGTCCTTGTCAAACAACCTTATGCCGTAGGAATCCTTCTTCCCCCTCCGAGCCTTGATGTCTGCCAGTATCAAGTTATCCATATTCGCTATCTTATCAAATAAATTTCCTATTCTCTTCATTGTCATCAATTTGCTTTTTATCATAGGGAGTCTTCGGTTCCCCTACCAACACCCTTTATATGGGGAGACTTTTTTCGCCAAGAGGCGAGGCCACCATCCCTGTTTGTTCCCTAAATATCTTTCCCCTTTCTTAAAAGTATAGGCGTGAACCGATGTTACGATTCGCATCGGAAGGCGCATTATTCGTATTCACGTTAGCGAGGCCTGCATTCGACCTGTTGTCCGCGTTACCGCCAACCAGCACCACCTAGGGATGATCGACCCTTATTCCGTTATTCGAGATAATACCTGTTCCCGGAGGCTCGCATCGTCACTTTCCTCGGGAACTTGTCCATCTCCTTTATCTTTCCAAGCACGTACTTGATCTCTTGGGAATTCGTAAAGAATTTCTTGGCATCACTGTCCTTGTCCTCGATATTGTTCTTGATCATAACGAGTGCCCGGTCCTTCCCAAACTTGGTGGACACGCCGTCCATGTAATCAATGACCCAGAACGTGAGGTTCGTCAACTTCTGTTGGGTGATCTCCGGACAATTAAAATGCCTTGAGTTCTTATCCCTTGGGATGTTCAAGAATGACAAGCTGCCATCGTCTTTATTCTTATTTTCTTCCATTTCATATTGTTATTTAATTGTTATACAAAATATTTCCGACGTGATACGTGCGGCTACGCCGACGTTTTACGAAATTCGGGGAAAAAGCAAAGGCGCGAACCGAAGTAACGAGCCGCACCGGAAGGCGCATTATCCGTACGCACGTAAGCGAGGCCCGCATCCGACCCGTAGCCCGCGTAACCGCCAACCAGCACCACCTGTAAGCGGTTGGCTTGCGTATAGGTGTAGTAATAGTCGCACCAGTAGGTAGAGCTACTACCGCCGACCTCCGTAGCCACGATATCCCCATCTTCCCCAAGTAACATCTTCTTGGCATAACCATTGGTACGGCAGATGTTACCTTTCTTGTCATAACCTGTGTAAGATGTATCGCTGAAGTTTGACGGGTCATCGGTAGTCCATAGGATAGACAATCCGGAATCACCCGTGGTGACTTGTATGTTGGCCCCATCGGTGTATTTCCAGATATGGCCGAACGGGTTCTCTATGCCACGGTACCTGTTAGCCATCAACGTGGCGTGAGTACCACCGGAGGCGTTCTTCACGACATACGCCTTCTCTCCCGAGCCGTTCCCGAACTCGTTGGTATAGCCGCATGGGATAAGAGGATTGGCGTTGTTGAAGTTCGTCCAATCCGTCATTTGCGTCGGTCCCGGACCTAGGCCGCCTTGGGCGAAACCGTTAGCGTCCTTCTGGGCGTTGAAAGGTTTCTGGCTGTCCAGCGTGGCGTACTCGACGGCGAATAACCAGAACAGGATCTTGTGGGCGTTATAGGTGTACATTTCCCAGCCGCTGCCACGTTTCCTAGCGGCTTGCCGGAATTGGTCTCGGGTGAGGTTGGTGACGGGGCGGCCGAGTAGGGAACGGTAGGTATCATCCCATTCAGCGGTGTTGTCACCACCTCTAAAATTAGTTGAATTAGGATCACTTAATTTACTAGCTCCAGCCGCCGAACATAATAAATTATCGGTTCTATACATTCTGGCTTCATATGTTGAGATATAGAACTTATCTACATGTTTATACCCAGGTAATGGAATTTCGGACAACATCTTCCTAAATTTAGTGCCATTAAAATACAATTTATACCAATGTTCAGGTATCTCTGTCATAACGGCATAATCCAAATAGCTTCCACCCCATGAAAGCTCATTATCCAAATATTCTTTAACTCCACCATCTCTATCCAAAAGACACCTTCTCATCTTACTCTGCACCGGCAACTCCCGATGTAGTTGCATATTACCCACACGCTTCCCGTCCGGGCTTGACGATGCCATGTCCCACTCTACACCGTAGGCGTACCGCTCCTCTATATCCGGGATGTCCTCCCAAGCGGGGGTCCACTCGGTGGAGATGTCACCATATTCAAGTTTAATCTTATGGATGGTGGAAGTTGATGTGCCAGTTTTAGGAGAACTAAATACAACCATATGTGTATTATCAGCTACTGCATCTCCGATATTAGTAATCCATTTAAAAGTCTTACTGGCCTTCCCATTCACAAAGTCAGCCTTACTGAACTGAGCCATAGAACCTACTGCACCAGTAGAGTTATATATAGTGAACATTTCCTTATCATCACCCAATTCTCCAAAAATAGTCAATGTTACTTGTGTTCCTTTAGATATCGGTTCAGTTAGCCAATAATCAGCGATATTGTAATTCGAGTTACTCACCTCCTTCCCTGATCCCAGCAACAGGTTCCTGCCGTACACGGGCAGCTTGCGGTACTTGCCATCAGCCATCAGAGACTTATCCTTGTCCCCCTTGGTCTCCAGCGTTATCGACACGTCCGGATCTTCGTTTTGGGCCTTGTCCGGCGTTATGGTTATCTGGCCGTTAGACGGGGTGGATGTGACAACGGGCTTTAACTTATTAACGTCCGTCCTTAGACCGGTGACCAGATTCCGGATATCCGTATCGTCGTAATTATCCAATCCATCCAACTTACCCTTATCTTCGTCAGTATAATTATTGTCCGTATGGACGTAATTAGCGTCCTTTACGATGTGATCGTCATTTGTTAATTGGGATGTCTTGGTTGGGATCAAAGCCGTTATCTCCGCACGCAAGTCATTGAGAAGACCGGTTAGGGTTTCCTTATCAGTAATACCCTGCAAAAAAAGCTCGATCTCATGGAAGGTATCTATAGCGTCGCTCGCTCCATCACCCAATAACGTGTCGATATCCGCCTTGATAGAGGCGATCTCACTCCTGACCCATTCATCATCATAGTTGGATAAGCCGTTGATCTTAGATAACAGCTCATCCGTAAGGTCGTTTGTGCTAAGTCCCTTCCCTTTGATCTTCTCGACAAACCTATCGTCAATCTGTCCGGACGTGTAATAACCTGACAAGATACTCGTGACCTCCGCAAGTATTTGTTTTTTCAAATCCAGCAACACTCCGGCCATATCCTTATCCTCTGTCATACCGGACAAGAACTCCACCACCTCCTGCCATCTGTTGATGATATTGTCCGCGTCCGGATCTCCCGTTATAAACGTGGACAGATCGGAAGCAACTTTCCTTATGGCCGTGTCAAGATCCCCCTCTACCTCCTTCGCCCTGCTGATCTCGGAGGTTAAAGCCTCTCTTAACGCCGTGTCATCGTAATTACTCAATCCGTCGAGCTTTTTCAAAAGAGCGTCCGTCAAGTTGTTATCCGTATGCGTGTAATCGGCATCGGTTACGATATTATCCGGGAGAATGGGTATCCCTAACTCCTCTAGGGACTTATCCCCGACCAACTCAACCCCGTTGATCCGTGGTTTATTGGTCATACTTTCATAATCTCCGGTCCCTACGGCAGGAACGGAGATATCTCCCGTTAGCCTTACCGTTGTCACCTTGACGCTGCCACATCCCGTATCTCCACCTACGGAGCACGACCGTGGGATAAGACGGAACGCATCGCAAGCGTCTACGGTGTACATGCCCTCCTTCCCTTTGTTCTCGATAAGAGTCAGCGTATAGACACCGTTATAATCTTGGTCTTTGCCTAGGTAGGTGAATCGTATCACGTTATCCCGGAAGTGGAGGTCTTTTACCTCCATCTTCCTGTAACCATTGGTCATGAAGACGCTAATGTTCTTGCCATCCAAAGACTCGGGCTTACCGTCCCGGAAGATGGTCCATTCTATATTGATGTCGTTTCCTATGCGAATAGCTTCCATATTATTGAAGGGTGAAGGGGTCTATTATTTTAAAAGATTCTCCATCTCCATTGGACACAATAATCTTTCCTTGGCAACTCTCGGAGATTTGAAAGACATAGTCTGATCCAGCTTTAAAAGATCCTAATACCGTACATCCTTTAAGAGAACCTGAAATTTGGAGTCTAGCCTGTCCTTCGATGTTAAATAGGTTATTAGTCACCATTAAATTTGCGCCATTCAATAATATATCTACATAATTATTTACCGTATTACCGCTAACTTCCATAGCGACATCATCTATATTAAGTCCATATCTCATATCATTAGTATCTATTTTTGAGTTAACGGTTCCTTTAACAGCTATGAAAAAAGACTTATTTGAGCTATTTTTCTTTATCCTGGCAGAACCTATCGATGGTTTTGCCACACTAAGGACATACACAGCAGTATTGGTTATACTATCAAGAATATATATTTCATTATTCATTGCCTTGCCATCCAAGGAAGCGTCCATAACCGAATCCTCGCTAATGCCATTATATGAATTTAAAAAAGGTAAAAGTAAAAAACGGTACAGGACCATTTGTCACCTTTTTAAAAATATTTGAGTCTATTTTCCATTTTATGTTCTTAAAATCAAAATCAGCCTCATTTCCATATTCGTCTATAAGCCTATAAATATATCCTTTCCCACTCTCATGAGCGATTGGATACGATTTAGTATCATTATTGATATCATACCATATTTCCCAAGATCCTAGGTCTGATCCGGCGAAGTAATCATCACCTTCACGCATTATGGCAGATGCTTTACGTTCTAGTTTATTGGAAGATTTAGCCGTGACGATAATGTCAAAAGGTTTCTCCGCTGAAACAGCCTTGTATTTATCATTTACTTTAGTTACATAATCTGTGATCCTGTACTTGTTCCCTGCGACAAGAGAGCTTGCCTGAATCAAAGATACTATCTCCTGATAGGTTACAGAAATCATTGTTGAGCCGCCAGAACCAGCCAAATCATATTCTTGCCCATTTACATTTATTTTTCTGATTGTTCCCATATTTTTATTTATTTGATTGTTAATACTCCATTAGCAACCGTTGTTTGCGAATCGGAAATAAAAAAGGTTTCACCCGACACTTCCGCTTGTATATTTTTAGTAAAAACCAAAACACTACCTGAAACAAAAGCCTTTGTTATCCCAACTCCGGACTGTAACAAGGCTAACAAATCCTTTATCTGATTAGATTGCTCATCTATAATAGCCTTAAGCTCTTCGTTATTATTATTAAATTTATTGTTTAAACCTATAACTTTCGAATCTGTAGCATCATTTATCCTATCTTCCAAGCTAGGGATTAATACAGTTCCATCTTCCAATATAGACAAAGCGTTTTCTCGCGAGTTATCATCACGTCCTATCCCATAGGAAAACAGCACATTTTTATTATTTAGTGTTGGCTTATTAAAACGACCAAAAGAAACGCCATAATCCGAATTTACAAGCAGCCACTTCCCATGACAAAACGCCAACCTTGCAGGGGCTATATTACCTATAGTGCAATACTCTCCTCCTACATGTGAAAAAGAGCATCCCGGATAAACCTCATTACTATATCCTTCCACATGAACACAGAAGTTTTGGTCTGTATATTCTCTCCCCGAAAACAGAACATTATTGTATCCTTCCACATGATTTGCCTTATGTACTATTGGGGCACTATGTGAATAATATAAATCACCGCATATATTATTATATCCTTCTACGTGGCTTGTGTTATCACAAATAAAATTGTTACATCCCTCGAGGTGGCTTCGGGTGCCAATTGAAATGTTCAGAGCGAACTTCTCTCGTATAGATACAGCGTCAAAAAATAATGAGTGCTCAATATTTTCAGAGTTATAGACTCCGTAATCTTCTATGAAAGTCCTTAAAGACTCTCCACTCGTATCAAAAATAGGCCGATCCGCTATGCCTCCTACGGTATTTTCAATAAAATAAGGCTGGGTGCCTATTGATTCTCCTTCTACATGCGAACCATCTCCTAAACAATAAGAATATAATCCCTCTACATGCGATTGCGCTCCTAAGCACCATGTTCCCCTGCCCTCGGCGTGACCCTCGCTAGCGAACACATTCGTTTCGTAACCCTCCGCATGCGCCCTAGGACCGGTAGCGTTGGTATTCATACCCTCTGCGTGGGCGTAATTTCCTGCCGCCTTGTTATTCTCATAGTCATTGAATATCTCGGCGTTCTTGTAACCCGAGTAGTTTTGACCTACACCAAAGGCAAGGCTGTCCAATTCGATAAAATCCCCGTTTGCGCTTTTATCAACGGAGGATTTAAAAATATAATATCTATCGGCTATGATATTATCCGTAGGGACAAACACGTTCCCCGCCCCATTTCCGTCTTGGCCGGGCTTGCCTTGTGGGATACCTAAATCCAAAGCATAAATAGGTATACCTTCTGGGGTCTCCCCTCTCAAGACAAAGCCAGCCGTTGCCGAGCTATTAAAAGGAAGGGTGGAGACCGTACCGATAGAGACGACCGGAGGATCTCCCGGAGTTCCCTTCGGACCGGTTAGCAAGGATAATTCCACCAACACATTCCATCCGGGATTTCCAACATACCTCCATTGGATATCCGTAGACGAAGAGGCTAGTTCTATCTCCCTACCGTCAAGTCCCTTAAGTATAGCCATGGGGACTCTCACTAATTCCTCCTTAGCGGAAATACCGGGCAAAGATGACACGGAGGATATAGAGTCAATCTCCTTGAACTGACTTAAATCCTTGGACTCCTCCGCTAAGATCTTTTTACTCTCAGCGGCGATCGCACGTAAATCCTCGGGCGTTAGAGTAAAGCCGGAAGACAATGTAAGATCCCCTACAGCCATATTATCGTATGTTATTCTTGTTTAAGGAAAATATTTGCCGCATCGTCTATCACGGTTGACAATATAGCCTTGCAGTCTTCGTCCGAGACTCCATCTTCCAAGACTATCGATTTCCTGCCTTTGTCCACAATGTTTACATAACCGAACCTAAGCTCTCCTTTTTTGACCGAGGCCAATACCTCTGTTACCTTTTCGCCCGCATTCCGTGTTGTCTCATAGGAGATATCATAATCTCCTACCGTGTTTTTGTATTTGCTTCTCAATACAGATGATAATGTTGATAGTGCCATGTTAATTTCCCCTTTCTATAATGTTATAAATTTGCCCATACGCTCCAGGAGGTAAGAGTAATGCCACTTTTTTGATCAATGTAGCCTCCTCGATTGTTATATCCAATTCTCCGTTAGCTTGCCTTAGCTTCAGATACAGTTCAAATGCTTGTAACTTGCTACGCGAATCATCTTCATCACGCCCTGTCATGTGGATATATTTGCCATCAAATAATCCTTGGCAAAGGACCTCGTCTATCATTTGATAACGTTTCTCCTTTTTCTCTCCGGCAGGTACCCACTCAAAGGCTTCTTCGCCTTGAGAATTCTTAAATGCTATGTGAAAATTCACTTTCATAATTATTATTTTTATATTAGGAACTTCTTCTTATCTCTCCAGTATTTGTATGTATTAATAAAGGCTTCCAGTAGGAACTTTCTGCCGTCGTACTTAAACCCTTAAACGTTATACCTCCTTCTGTATACAATGCCATGGAATCACTATTATCCGCTATTCCAATCAAAGCCGCCCCTTTTCCGGAATGAGATTCTACATGCCCGGCATATATAAAGGTAAAAACTTGTCCAGCATCGTACATGCGAATAAAAGCGTCGGCATCATCTGTCTCAAGGCTTTTATAGGACATTATCTTAAAGGCTCCAATAGTCCCCTCTGTTGCCGCCAACTTCTTAGCATACAAATTATTCACATCAATCATAGAAGTAGCGATATACCCATTAACGATGATTGTCTTATCTTCCAATGCTTTAATAATGTCATTCTCTTTGACCCAACCGGGAAGTAACTCGACCGATGTATTGGCTTCCTTCGCCGCATTTAAAGCATTTGTGGCGTCTGTAATGGCTGTAGTCGCCCTGCTATAAGCCGATGAAGCAGTTGAGTCTGCGCTATTCGCTATGCTATAGGCATCAGAAGCTTTCTCATAGGCTTCCAAGGCTTTATCCAATGCATCCCCGCCAGCCGCATCCACCTTATCCTGTAAAGAGGAGTCTAAATCTGAATAGGTAACGGCTCCCACAAGGTTGATCCTATTCGATTTAATGGTGGTTGTCGTTGCCGTCTGGTTGATATACGATATGATATTATCGCCGTTTTCCAAGCTCTTGGCGGCGAACAACGTATTTCCCTGCGTAGTGTTGATCCATCCCGCCGTGTCTATCTCATTCCTTATATTATCCACCCTCGTTGATATGGCCGATATTTGCCCAGCGGTAATATTCAATTGAGAATCATACTTGGTATACACCTTACCTGTTTCCTCATCCACATAATCCTTCGTTGCCGCCAGCTTGATATACTCTTCTGTTTGCTCTATCCTTGTCTCCAACCTGATAATGGCATCCGCCAAGTTATCGATAAACAAGGAAACACCATAAATCAGTATTTCCCCATCGAAAGATATACGGAAATCGCCACGTTCGTCCCATTTCCCCGCTTTCGAAAGCTTACGATACGAGGATGATGGTTCCAAGGACATGGAGACATAAAGGCTTGATCCCTCGAAACCTGCGGTCAATATCCCCGCCTTAACAACCCGGTAATGTAATGAGAAGGAATAGTCATACTCGGTCGCCTCGGTCTCATGTGACGGTATGTTTATAACGTCATTCCGCTGGAGGATATACGAGTCACTGATACGTAAGACATTTCTGTTGCCGTCTTGATAAATATCAGAAACTCCCCTCTTCTCTGACAGGAAAGAATCATTGGCGTAAATAAACGATCCGTCATGTCCCCAAAAACTTATTGAGTTCTCTGTCACCCAATAGTCCGTATTTTGGGAGAATGAGCTATTTTTCAATATATTGCCCGGCTCTAATGATATATCGTTCCTGATGCCTTCGATTGAACTCTCGAATTTCCCGTTCATTATGGAAAATTCCTGCTCGACCGTATTACCTGTATCAAGGATGTAGGTCGAATTTTCAAAGTAAGCCCCGTTACCGTAAATCCCCCAAACACCGGTCAAATCTATACCGTTTTTGGTTCTTATCCCGGAAAGATTTCCGATACGTGCCTTGGTCGCGTTATCGGGGTCTGTCTTCATCCCATACACGACATCCATATATGGAGCGCCGATCTCGTCGATCGTAGTAATCTTGACAATACCCTTTCTGGTAGAATCAGCCACGCTATCTATACGGGTTAATACATCTCCTTGCGCAATGTCGGCTTTATCACCGGCAAAGTTGACAAACGTAATCCAGTCCAAGCGATCTTCACCGTCCGATAAATTACCGATGCCGACTTGATCAACCCGAAGTTCGTATTGCTTGATGATATTGTAATCATTCTCCCCTGTCGGCATTCCCCCAAAATGTTGGACCATCAATATATCCCCCGAACGGAACGGATTGTAGAGCACGCCGTTCCCCGTGTCCAAGTAAATCCTTCCGGTCGCATGGTCGTAATACTCCACCTTCATCATCCCTGAGAATATCACGTTGTCGTTTTCGCCACGAAGCTGAGAGACGATGAACTCATAGACCCGGAGACTGCCTCTCACATTTATATCGTCTATCTCTAAACGGAATTTCTGTTCCTCTACACCAGCCGAGTTAACCCGTTTATATGGAGCAATATCCCAACCGAAGCCATTAGGGAAACCGGATATAAACGTATGGGACCCCACTCGTTTCTTGAATAAAACATTCCCACGGAACCATGACTCATCAAATATGGCACGACCGTCGGCCTTGATCTCCCAGCCCTTGCCGTCCATGCCGTCGAGGAAGATGGAGGAACCTATCTTCTTGTCGAAGATGATCTCACCATGAGCCGTGTCATTGACATCCTTCCTTAAATATTTCTTATTAAGTTCTTCGGGCGATAATCCTCCCCCAATGACATATCCACCTTTAGAAACGGATCCTTCATTCCGAACGTTGTCAATGGCCTCCCAAATCTTATCAATCGTACTAGCGATAGGTTTATCGCTAAGGGATATCTCATAAACCGGGATATCCTCACCTTCTTTTATGGATAAGCTCTGGATAATAATGCTATAATCTGTTCCAAAATCAGCGTCATACAACGGAAGCCTCATGCCTTCCCTGATCAAATCATGTAGATTCCCGTTTCGAGCCATGTATATCTCATCCACCCCTATATCGTAAGTATAGGTCACATGATCATGATCGGCCAGATAGGAAGTAGCCGCATTTAATAGCTTATCTTCCGCATATTCCACATACTTATCTGGCATATTGATGTTCAGCAAGATAAAACGATCTCCCGTTGATAGATTCTGTCCGGCATTAGGGACTTGGAAGTTGTCTCTCGTGGATTTGTTAAGCGTTATCTCATAGTTACCGTTCTCCAATTGAATCACTTCCACAATCTCGAACTCGTAACCGATCAAACTTCCGCTTCGCATTGATATCGTCGCCGTCTCAGAGGTCAAGTAATCTTTGATATTGAATCCGATGTTCTTGATCGTCACCTTGAAAGAACCCGACGTCTCTGTTTCTTCCGTTATTTGCTCAGCGGAGACAAGCTCATCTATTCGTCCTATACCGGGTAACTCCACACCCGCTATAGAAGGATAGATATCCTCAAATAATTGGGTGTATTCCCTTACCCCATAAGCGGAGATATTTTTCGATTCAATATAGCTCTTGCCTGTCTCCAGATAACCGGGTAACATCAAGTTCTTCTTGCCAGAGAAATCTGATTCTCGCTTATTGTAATCGGAAGGTATATTGCGTTCGCCTCCATAAGCATACAACCTAGTGACAATCGCCTCGTCAGCATTGACATTCCTAGTTATCTGGTATAAACCGTTATCCTTACCGTAATAAAAAGTATGATTCAAGGAATCTTCCGGGTATCCGATCCTCACCCTTCTCTTGGTAACGAGAAAATTTAGCCCAAACTCCTTATTGATCATCACGAGGGCGTTCCAGCAAGAGGTATTGTCTATCTGTATTTCCGCTTCCTCGGTCTCAACGCCCTCATAGACATCAATAGTCCATCCCGGATAATCACGGTTCATGTTCGCCTGTATCCTCTCTGCGAAAGTCTTGGCGGTACCTACAAATGAGAAAGACGGACTAGGCTGGTAATGATAATCATTGCCATACGGGACATAATCCAATAACTGACAATTTTGTAACTCTACATCTACCGTATTGAATACCAAATCATACTCAAAGGCATCTTGAGCACTGCCAGAAGAAGCGCTCTTCGTTTGGGAAGGGGTATAATATAAATAGAAAACCTCTCCCCTATAAGTCAAATAGTCGCCTATAGCGAAATTTATCACGACTGGGGATTCGAACGAACAGGATATTGTCCTTTCGCCCATAAACGAGCCGTTGTATTCTAGTTCCTTGATCGTACAACGTTTTATTTCACCTGTCTTATCGTAAACAATCCACCCCATACTACCTAATGATAAATTGCTCCTCCGGTTTGGTCACCCTAAATTTCATCTTAAACTCAGCGACATCCCCCAACCTTACATCGCTCGTAAAATCAAAATCGCTGAACCCTTTAAAGTAAGCCCCCTTACATCCCGTATATGAGTACGGGGAGTATATATTGAGTTCAGATCCATTGGTTGTCAGATATTTGAATAGGGATTCCTGCTTGGATGGAAAAGAACCTCGTGCTCCTTTATACACCATGGATATCTCAACATCATAAGCTCGAAGCTTAACCACGTCTGGGAAATAAACGTCCTCTCCATCCTCGTCCTTCCAGTCACGGGAAGGCAACTCCTTTGTCTCAAGAGGGACGAATAATGGCACGCTTTTGGTCTTGACACCAAAGTCTGCGTATAGATCTTTCGTTTCCGATCCATTCGCCTTTTGAAATATCAGTGTATCCCTATCTGTTCCCATGACAAAAAAAAGAGCCTACAACAGGATGGGCTTAACCATCATGTCATAGGCTCTCTCTGAAGCTCTTGTTTTTTATTATGAAAGCAAATATAGATAATATTTATATCACAACAAAACAATATAGATAATATCTATACGATAGAGTGATCTTTTAATCTTTGTCTCTCGATCACCCTCAAGAAATCCCTCACGCAAGACACGGCCCTCATCTTATCCATGATGTCCCTGTCCTCGTAGCAACCCTCGCGACTCAACTGGATGAGCGTATCTATCATATCGCCCATGTCCTCGGAGAACAGGTAACCGGACATGTCCTTTATCTCTTTCATCATTTCCGGGGTGATGCTCAATCCTCCGATAACCAACTCCGAAGCCTTACTAATCTTGATCTCGTTCTCGCCGGCTCTCACGACGATGTCCTTAATTAAATCTTCCATATTCATCTAGTTTTAAATCATTTTGCATTCATTATCAAGTCACATGAAGTCAAAGTCTTGGCCGTACGCCTTTATATCGTACCTCAATAATATATGTGTATCAATTAGTTTCTGTCTGATCTCTCGATCAATGGGAGAATACCGTTTCGTTTTAGCTCCTCATATAAGAACAAGCGTCCTTTCTGAGTCCATTCAGTATTAAGGCTCACGTCCGGACTGCCGTTGGAATGGGTGTAGTTGTGAGTGGCACTATGGACATAGCCCTTACCTAAATACTCTCCGTACAATATCCATTGCCCGTTGACCTTTCGTTGTATGCGGAGATCACGTAACAAGGCGTTGAATCTTATGGCTGTCATTCCATAATCCTGCGCTATCTGGGTGACGAGAACGGTCTTCTTGCTCTGGAGGATAAAACGGGCATACTCGCTTTGATGCTGTAGTTCCACGTTCTCCGCTCTCAATTCCGTTATCTCCTCATCCTTTTGCTCTAGCCTCTTCTGCTTGTTTCCGCTTAATTCCGGTGTTCCCATACGCAAAGTTTATACAGAAAAAATAATCTAACAACATCCTTATTTTAAGCACAAAACAAAACGGATAGATAACGATAGATAAGGACAGATAACGGTACTTAAAATCACAGTGATTTAGAATCATTCTAAATAATGTATTTTATTAACACTACATATCAATGTATTTCAGATAGATAAACAATAAGACCATCAGATACTAAAATCATCCTATTTCTTATTATTTCATGCAATCATTTAATTATCATTGAAATAATTCCATCAAACCCTCCGGCCGTATTACCGGAGGGGCATCTACTTCCGATCCTCTCCCCGTCGTTCGAGTTATCCCGCAAGCCTTACGCAGATCATGTCGCTTATCACGCCCATGAACCGATCGTACGCTTTCTTATTCCATTCCTCATGATCCGGCATCCAATCATTGAACACCTCAGAGAAGATCACGTCATGATCCCTGTTCTGAACAAACACCTGTAGGCTTGATGTCTCTGGCATCACACTTGCCGATATATGAACCGGCTTCTTTCCGATCATGCACTCCAACGCAATTCTTTGTACGTTCTTTAATACCTCTATTGTTCCCATATAATTTTATATTTAGAATAATTCCACTTTTTGCTTTGAAATACTATCATAGAAGTAGCCATTGTAATAAAACGCTATCGCTAATCCGTAACGATCTGCAATAAATATCTGAGTGCTATAAATATTACGACCATAATATATTTCTAGCGTACAACTGTTGACACGTTCATTTCCAATCAAAACGCCACGTTTACCATCAACCATATGTTCTGCTAAATGCACGGACTGGCGACTTTCTATATCCATTTCTTCCCTGCTACTACAAGTTCCAGCCTTATAATTCACTTTCATTCCTTTCATGATCTCACTCTTGTTGTATTTCTGTGTTGCCATTGTACTGTTGTTTTATTTTGATGATGCAAATGTAATACGATAGTTTTACTTATACAAGAAAAAGAAAGACTATCATTTTATATTTAACAATATTTAGTAGCACGATCGTTTTACATTTAATTATTCTATGTAGTTTTGCATAAACTTAATACTGATCGTTATGATAGATAGATTAATAATTAAAGACGCAATTAAGCGTTACGGTACATCTGTTAATGCAGTGGCAGACAAAATGGGTATATCAAGAGTTACGCTAAGCACTCACATTAATGGAAATCCTTCAACGGAAATTCTTTTAAGAATAGCGGAAAGCGGGATGCAAATTTGGATCCGGTTACAGAGCTATTTGAGCAACCAAAGAAAGACTCTCTATCTTTCACGTGTCCTAACTGCGGTCACCCATTGAAAATAAGGGTGGAATGATATCAAGAAATAGAAGATATACTTACTTTACTATGTAAAAATATACTTCAAGCGGTATAGAGATATACTGAGTTGGCAAGGTAAGTAGTACTTAAATTAAGAAATATGTTATCGAGCATGTAATCTCACTCCCCCAAATTTTCTTTTATTAACATAAATATTTATCTTTGCGCTCAATTATCAATTTAAACTACAAAAACATGAAGAAGTTCTTATTTTTATTAATTGCTTGTATCTCAATGTCAAGTTGTTGTACCTTGTTCACAAGGTCAACGCAGTCTATTACATTTGTTGGCCCTAAAGATACAAGGATTTATGACAATGGTCAGAAAATTGCAACTATTGGAGAAACAGGGGAAGCATCCATCAGAATGAGGAAAAAGCTTTCCTCGAAGGAATTAGTAGCTAAAAAGGACGGATATAAACCATATCCTATGCGTTTGGATGCAACATTTAATCCAATTGCTTGTATTAACCTATTAAACGTAATTGCTTGGGGAATAGACTTGGGTACTCAGAAGGCTTGCAAATGGGATAATACTTATTTAGAAATAGAACTTGAAAAATCAGATAAATAAATATTATGAAGAAGCTTTTGTTTATTATGGCAGTGATGCTGTCAATGTTTACTTTTATTGGATGCTCAGATGATGATGACGAAAAAAACATCCAACTAACAACCGATCAAGTCGTTGGAAAATGGAATGTGACTTGGGCTGAACAGGATGGGAAAACTCTCGATATTCCAAGTGGCTATGTTTACATGAATCTGAAGAGTGATGGAACGTACAGAACCGTCATGTTTGATGATTATTACATTGGCGAATGGAAACTTGAAGGCAACATCGTAGTGGGCACTACTACTGACCCTATTACAGAACGTTACAAATTCACATCGATCAACGGAAATAATGCCGAAATCGACTATTCAAACAGCGAGGGCACATTAATGAAGTTCCGAGCAACAAAAGAATAATAATACATATCATGTATACGCCCCACTGTATTGATGGTGGGGCTTTTTAATTCTAATCACTCTCAAATTCCTATTCTTTAAAGATAAATCGACAGAATCAAATCCTGCTACTCTGCCTGTAACGGTTTCAAGGGCAGAAACCTACGATATATAGATAAAATCTATAATATTAAATACATATATAGACAATATCTATACATCTCATTTTTTATACCTTATTTGTTCTAATTTGATTTAAACAATATTAAATAATGATCTAACTAACATGGTTTCTGATACAAAGTAACGTAACTTTGTTGCGCAATCTTATTGATCAACTTAAATTCATAAGAATATGATTCGTACAATTCCTAATCCAATAATTAGCGTCGATGATGTTAGACGCTTTAGAGATGTTATGCGAAAATGCGTAACAGGGGATTTTACGGATGAAGAAAAAGAAAAAATCAGACTCCGTAAAATCGAAATGAAAAGAGTAGATAATATTGTAAGACAGAACAATGGAGGTAAAAACCCTATCCTCGGATATTAATTATTCGGTTCATTTTCTCTCTGAGAAAGATGATCTTTCTGAATTTTCATGTGGCAAGAAGGAATTAGATAAATTCTTTCACGAGGAGGTATTCATTTGCATGAAGTACAAGTATGTTACAGCATACTGCGTTAAAGATCAAAACGGATTGATCATATCTTTGTTCACATTGGCTCATGACGCCGTAATACTATCCTCCGAAGAAGAGAAAGAGGACTTCATATCAGAGTCCTCTATGAGTATTAGTGAAGAATATATAGATACATTTGAGAAGCAATCCGCTTTTCCTGCCGTAAATATTGGACATTTAGCTGTAAGGAAGGAATTGCAGAGTGAGGGAATTGGAACATTTGTCATTAACTTTGTGACTAATACATTCGTTGATTACAAAATAAGCGGATGTCAATTTATAACTGTTGATTCCATTAATAACCCTAGAACAAATAAATTCTATGTGAAAAATGGATTTATCAACCAGACGAACAATGATACATGTAAGCCTACAAGAAGAATGTACTTACCACTTAGAATATACCAAATCTAATAGATAAAATCTATAACCATATTTAATATTATAGATTTTATCTATACAAAAGACTCTAAGAGTTCAATATATCTCCTCCCCGTTAAATACTTGCCCTCGGCTCAACTTTTTACGAATGACTCTAACCGGATCACATGGAGCATCAATAGAACTATCGTCATAGGCGTAAACCGTGCACGTCCCTTTATTGGATAAGACAGACAATACGGATCGGTCATAGCATTCCACGCTCACGTAAGAATGAAACCCGCATTCTATATTAAGACTTATATCATTGAAACAGTATAATTTAACCGTAGCCCAATCTCTTATCTTAATCACCCCGGAAGAATCCCCCATCACGAACACGGACTCTTCCGACCCTAGCTCTATATTGATCTGTCTGTCCAGATAAATGCGATTGTCTTCCAGCTTTTTCAAATCCGGCTCAGAAGAGAAATAACGTCTTACGATCTCCAACGCCGGAGTGGAGTGCTCCATGAGATATTCCGGCCATCGCTTCCAGACCTTGATGATCATATCAACATCCTTATCGCTTCGTCCCCACAACCTCCTGCCACTGGAACAAACCCCTAAATCGGCTAACTCGCCAAATAATTTATCAGTATCCATATTATATATTATTGAATTCTTACAGCTTTCCCGCCCTTTCCTTGTACGATCACGCTTGATAAAGCGTTTTGTATTACGGTTGAGCTCTTCTGTATCTCAATCGCCGCGTCAGCGTTTGCCTTTGTGTTTGCGGCGATAGCGTTTAGTTGTTGCAACTGCGCTTGCGCCGTAACACTCATCGTAGGTAACAGAGTCCCCGCTATATTCTCCAGCAAGTTACGCTTTACGCTCACGTCATGACGGATAGCGTTCAGATAGCTACCTAATAAATTAGCCGTGTCCTCTGTCACTCCTTGGATACTTGCCGAAAGACCTTTCTTATTACTCTCTCCAGTCGTATCAGTAAGGGTTATCCCCGCCTTCTCTGCCGCCTCGTTCAAATACTCCCAAACCTTCTGGCTTTGCCCTATAATATCTCTCAACCCGGATAATTCCGTGACGAGGCCGGACATATCGCTGCCAGACATCGTCCCATCGCCCAGAATCCCACCTTTTCCATCCTTGCCAAACAAATACTCTCTCAAGGAACTCATGGCGGTCTCTATGTATTGGGTTTGAAGTATATTTTTCAAAACATTCTTCATTATATCAGCCACGGTGTTATCAAAAGCCTCCGCGGCGTCCTCGCCGGAGGCGAATGCGTCGACCAGCGAGTCCGCTATGCTACCGGCCCAGTCTTTCAGGTCTATATCGTACAGGTCTTTCGCTAAGTCCTCGTAGAAATATCTCATCTGATCGTCAAGCTCAGCTATCTGCTGCTTATAATCCTCGATTTTCGATTTATCCGTTTTTTTCTTATCCTCCTCCGCTCGCATCTGTTTCTCAAGTTCCTCTCTCTGACGTTGAAGGTTTCGAACCATTTCATCCGTTTGTTTCTCTGAAGCCTCTCCCAATTGCCTTTCGATTTCCTTTTGCAAATTCGTATAGGCGTTTTGTAGTTTTTGCACCTCCAATTGTGATCTTTTAATCGCCCGATCCAGCTTCCTGTCATGGAATTGAGCTATCTTGCCTACTATATTCGGAATAAAAGAAAGAGCGGACGCAGCCATTTGTATCGGGTTCCCGCTGGTCAATCCCTCTGCTAAGCTTCCAAGTTCCCCTAGCATATCTCCGGCAAAAGACAAGGCGTCGGCTACCCTTTCATTACCTAAAGTGTCAAACATGCCAGCCCAAGCCTCAGTAACCTCCTTGATCATTTGAGCGGCATCATTGGCGTACTGCCCTAAAGAGGATAACGCCGCCTCTTTCTCTTCCTCGTTTCCCTCCTTTAGGGCCTTATTATATTCATCAAGACTGTCCTTGATCCCTTGAAAGGGGTTTTGTTCATTCAGTTTTCTTTCTTCCTGAGAGACTTGCTTCACTAATCTCAAATACGTCTCCAAGGAAACGGTAGTCTTCTTTATGTCATCATTCTCATCCTTATAGGATAAGACATATTGGGATTCCCCGGTTTTAGGGTTCTTGATTTCTTCCACCGTATCCACCATCTTTTTAGCCTCAGATACGACTTTTCTCATATTGGAATAACCAAGAGCGGCGGTATCCCCGAACAGCTTCTGCCATATGGGAGATAGCTTGATAGACTCTTCCCGTAAAGATTGAATCTGCTGGGCATATTCTTTAATGACCCCTGCGTCCAAAGTCTTTTGTCCCTCCTCTGACAGGGACTTATAATAATCGGTATCCCTGAGATTGGATAACATGTCCTCTCTCTTATTCTCAAGCGCCTTTATCTTCTCGTTAGCGTCAGCGTATTTCTGTACCATGGTCAAGGCATCTTGGATAACCGCCTCCGAGCCGCTCCTCGTGGCTTCCTTTATCTTATCAACGATTTCCTTCGCTATACCGCTGGTGTCACCTAACATTTCCTTCAGCTTGTTTTCTGATAAATCGCTTAGTTCCTCATATGTCTTCCCTGTTTTCTCTAATAAAACATTCTTTAAATAATCCACTTGGGTGGTTATGCCGTTCATAGAAGACGCATCCATGCCAAAAGCTACCTTTAACGATGCCTGCTTGTCCCCTGTTATATCAAATATCTGCTTATACAGGTTCCATTTTCTCGTACTCTCCTCTACTTGTCTGCGAATAACCTCCATGGCCTCCGAGGAGCTACGTTTGATGCTATCCAGATCGATATCTGTGTACATCTTCTCAATCTCCTTGTTGACCTTGATCCGATCCTTGTTATCTCCCATTACCTTTTGCAACTCAGACTGGACATTCTTCAGAGACTCCTTGAATTTATCGGGATTAAAATTCAACCCGGCGAAACGGGTGTCTTCGTTTACCGCCTTCGTGGCGCCCTCCTTTCCAAGCAATGAAACGTATTTATTATATGTGTCCATCGCTTCTTTTATCATACGCACTTGCTCCTTAAACTTCTCGGCTATCGGATCTTTACCCTTTTCTTTCCTTTTGCCGCTAACGGATATATTAAACTTATCAACGACCGATTGGAGCTCTTGGATACGCCTCTTGTCCGCCTTTATATCATCCTCCGAGAAGAGTCCTTTCGTACCCTCTTTCCGGGAAAGCTCGTCTTTCGCGTCGCTCAACTCGTCCTTTAATTTCTTTAGCCATGCGGCGTAATCATCATCCTCTTTTGGTACTAGGTGCTTCAAGCTATTATTCCCGGACACGAAATCCGCTACGGACTTTCTCCATCCTTTTAATTCTTCTTTAGACTCATCGGCATTTATGTTAAACGATTCGATATTGGAATTTATATCATTAATGACATTCTGTAGTTTTACCTCTTCTACCCTAAGCTCTCTTATACGGTCTTTATAAGCTGCGATATTCTTACTTTTAACATCCTCACTAGCAGGGCTAAACTCTCTTGTTTTTCTTATAGCGTCTTGATATCGTTTGATTTTTTCTTGTATATCTTGTAACCTTTTTTGAGGCTCATCCAAATTCATCCTCCAAGTGGCAATCAACGCCTCTTTTTGCTCCTTTGATAAATTTCGCATCTTGTCAATGGACATAGATAGAGCCATCCCGTATTCGTCAACATTAGCTACCGCCTCCTTAAATGTATTCGATAACGTTTTTGTCAAACTATCTAGTCTTTTAGTCTCAGTGGCGGTCTTATCTTGTTTATTAGATAGTCTCTCATATTCATTTATTAGATTATTATTATTTGCGATACCATCCATACTGGACTTTAATTCCCCAAATGATTCATTCAAATCTGTAACTATCTCATCAGTACTCTTAGTTTTATCCGAAAATAAAATCATAGAACTAGCCGCTGTTGCCAAAATGGAGGCAAGGGCTACATAGGGGTTTGCTTTAGAGGCAATATTGAAGGCTTTTTGCGTGGCGGTTAATAGCCCCAGTTCTTTCCTATACATCATAATTAAACGTATGGAGTCTGACAAATTACGAGCTTTCTCTATAGCCCAAACAGTCATTAATGCCGCCTTATAGCTTCCATAAGCAACAGCGGCCGAAAGAATATATTTAGATAACTCCTGCCAATTGTTCATCGTGTCGGTTATCAAGTCAAGCCCCTTGCTTAACGTGTTGTTATTGCTCTCCGCTATATCCGCTAGCATAACATCGTAAGCGTCACGTAGGTTTGCCAGCTTGCCGGCTAGGGTGTCAGCAAGAGCGCCCTGCATATTATAGAATTGACCTCCTTCGTTGGTCAAGTCCCAAAGGACATCCTTGACCATCTGGAAAGACACCTCTCTTTTGGATATTTTATCAAATACATCTCCTACTGTTATTCCGGTCTCACCCAGTTCCTCAAACTTTTTTCTCAGTTGTTCCAACAACGGAATACCGGCCTCCGTAAATTGACGCAGCTCTGTCCCTTTTAAAAACTCAGCGGATCGCACCTGTCCATAAGCAAGGATGATACGCCCCATGTCCACGCCTACACCGGCGGAGATATCCGCCAGACGCTTCGTGGTATCATACATCTCCTCATAAGGGATATTAAAGGCGGCAAGCTGTTTCGTATATCCAGCGAGTTCCTTGAACTCAAAAGGGGAAACGACCGCCAGTTCTTTGATCTGCCCAAACAAGACATCGGCCTTGGTAGCGTCTTGGAACATGGTCTGTAACGCCACACGCTGCTTCTGGAACTCTCCGCCTATCTCGATTATTTGAGTCAAGAATCTTTCTGCCGCATATACGGAATATATATTCGCCAACTGATTGCGGAGTTGAGTAGCTAGATTGAATTGCGTACGCATATTCTTGGTTATTCCTCCAAGAGATCCTGCGTACTTACTAGCGGAAGAGGACGTATTACTATACTCACCCCTCAACTTCCTTACTTGCTCTTGTAGTTTTTTGATCTTTTCCCGGCTTTCATCATACGAGTTCTGTATGCGCTTGTTTATCTCCTCGATTCGTTTAGCGCGTACGTCGCTAGCGGAGACATTTGTATTTATTCCCGCTTTGGCAATAGCGTCTTGAATCAGCTTAGTGGTATTGGCCTTATCCACGACAACATCAATCTTAAACTGTTGCCCTCTTAAAGCATTCTCTATAGAATTTCTCAAGGCATTTCTATCCAGCCCCACGTCTACGTTCAAGTCCTTCAGACGTTTTTCAATACCTTTACGGATTTCCGCTATATCCTTATCGGTTTTATCTTTTAATCCAAGTTCAAACCATAGTTTACCAAGGTTTCCCATATGCGCTACTTTTTTATTATAAACCGGGAAAGATCGATTACAGGTTTTGATCCATCCTTATATTTATCTTCCCATTCTTTTGTTTTTTTGATCACTTGTCTCTTGCTTGGACGCTTAGAGTCAAGACCTCTCTTATCTCTCTTCCCTCCTTTGTCCATCCCGTAATTTATTACAGGCTTGTCTATAGTAAGAAGCTCTATCTGAGCGCAAGAAAGGACACATCTGTACTCATACATGGGAATGGTAAAAAGCCCGAAAAAGAAAGACCGAGAAGCCATTAAATTAGGGTGCTTCTCACCTATTGTCCATGCTTCTCCGTACGCTGTTCGAGAAGGATACGATCGGCTTCCTCCTTCTTCATATTCATCTTCGAGTCTCTCATCGCGGTCGCTAATATGATACACATCCAATAGTCCTGTATGAGCGACGCTTCTTTTTTTTTTACCTTCCGTAATGATGGCCGCTAGAACCTCCGATGGTACATAATGATAAAGAACTCTCCATAGTATACGATAAAACAATACAATAGACATTAAACCATTCAAAAGGATCAAGGCCGCCGTCTTGGCCGGAACCTCATTGTCGTTTTTACAGTTCAAGGCCACGTCGGTGATCTTCTCCAACGTATAAGGGCGCATCCATCCAATCTTGAAGTTTATCCGTCCCCATCGTATCGTGCTCTTGGAGGCCGTCCTGACCTCTTGCATCGCCCGCTCATCCTTTCTTGAAGGCTCTATTAGTTTCCCTGCCATAAAAAATAGGATTATGAATAAGGGCCGTCTTGAGTTTAAGACAGCCCATTAATTTTTAAGCTACCGCTTTCTCCAAAATGAAAATGTCGGAACCATCCTCGTTCTCCAATGGGGTTACGGTTACATTGAAATAAGCAGGGTTATCACCATCCGCAACGACAAGGCTCCCATACATCTCAATGCTCGGTAGGATCACGATAACATCCTTGTTGTCGCTCATCATGATAAGAGCGCCGGAAATCTTCTTCGGGGCCATGCTATAAGCGGCACCGGAATAGTTATCATCCTCCGCCAAATGTTCCGTCGATACAATTTCGGTCTTTTTGTCCATGAACAAATTGTTGATAATACCCTTAAGGCTCGCCACCTGAAGAGATATATCCGAGTCGCCCTTTTCCGTTCGTGTCACCCAGTTGGCCCCGGTAGTCAACTTGATTTCCGTGGTCTCCGGTTCTCCCGTATTAAATGTAACGCCATCGGACAATACCGGGAGCTCCATGTCGACGGTAATGGCCGAGGCCAATTTTGCCACGGTCAAAGGAGTCTTGCTATAATACACCTCGTCCATCTTGTTAAAGACGGCCCTTAGAGCACTCAATTGATTGGTAACGGTTATTTTTGCCATGTCTTTTATCTTTTATTGTTAATACTTATATGAATCAGTTTGATTTATTCGCAATTCAGCGTTAATAAGCCAATGAGAGAACCCAAGCCCGTCATCACCTTTTAGTACGACAACGGGATCGGTAACAGAGAACCTTCCGCTCCCTGATTTTATCGGGAAATATGAAATAACAGAGTCAAGCATCTTTTGCAATTTGGATGTGTTCTCCAATCCGTTTTGTATGTTCCTAGCGGCCAAGTCAAAGCGGATAGTCGTATCTTGCATGACATTGCTGTCAGGGATATTAACGGGAAGAGAGACAACGATAAAATCCTGCATCTGCTTTTGACTCGCAGACTTACGATTGCTAGCAGATACGTTCATACTGACATCGGATAACAAGGAGCAAACTTCCTCCAAAATTTGAGATATGTAGAAACGGCTAACTTTCATGGGATATGGGCTTTAATTCTTTCAACAAAATGTCCTTCCCAGATTTGGATGTGTCTGTCAGTACATTCAAGTTCCTCACGTTTTCTAGATATTCGGAATATTCCGTGCCGGTAGTCATAACTATAGAAAAACCTTTAGTTATAAACGGTCTGCAAGAAGATAGAAAATCAGCCGCTGAATCAGCACCGAATTCTCCACTTACATCCACTTTCCCCACGACAGTTCGATCTTTCCCTTCATATGGATTACTCAAATAAACACGTTCCCCTTTTCGAATTTTAATACGTACAGGTTTACGCATCGTATTACCGGAAATCACCATTCCCATCAATCCACCATTATAGTAAATACCACAAGCATATGAAGTTTGAGTATTACCAGTAAAGCCATCATACTCTCTTTCTTTCAAGGCATGGTCTATCAGCTTGGAACACGAACGTTCGATAGCGGAATACAAATAATCATTGATAATCCGTTTCGCTTTCCTCATGCCTTCATCAAAAACCTTGCCGTTATCCATGCCTTAATTTTTAGAGATATTGAAAAATATTTCCGTCCCGAAATTGGAGATATTCACATCTGTTATAAGGATACCAGCCCAAAGAGCTACCCGATCCTTTATGTCAATCATATCCCCGGGTAATATACCTTCCACGAATCCGGGCATCGAGACCCGGTAGTCCGTTTTAGGGACATTATTGGAATAGAAATTACGAATCGAGGTATTGCTCTCTTTCCTGCATTCACCCTCATATAGCGATACCTTCTCCCCTTCCGAGAACTGGGTCGCCCCTTTTATCCGGTAAATCACGCAAGTATGAGGGTATCTTGGATTATTGGTCCTCATGACATTTCCTCCATATTCTCATGCCTCTGGCACGCACACGAGGCCCGCTTGAAGCATAGCGGATCTCTCCATACTGAGCGTATATGTTATTGGCGATAGCGGACCATCTTCTTTTGTCCGTCTCAGATATCTGGCCGCCTCCCTCTTTATGCCTCCAGTTGCCATCGGCATCATCTATACTGATAGCGACACTTGGCATGACCGAGCAAGCCATATATACATCCGCCTTCAATAGCATCTTGGTTCTCAGGCTCAAGTCCAAGGCCAGAGAATCCGGCGATACATGACGATCTAAAAGGATGTTAGCAATTATCTCATCACCTAATTCCATATTAACGACGCCACGAACATACTGTTCAGCCGTCCGCTCAGTATTTAGAGAATCGCAGGTCATACTTTTAGGCGGTTACCGTATAAACACACATATACTGAGGCATGTTTGGGACACAAAGAACGGCCATCTCGCTTTCCACATACATGGACTTCGTCTTTGACTCAAAACGCTGTGTCAACAACGTCCTGCCACCGTCAAACCAAGCGATACGCTGGGTAGGATCGTCGGTGAACACCATCGGCTGAACGCTCTTGATCGTACCCACCTGACCATCCGGAACGAAAGACACGTTCAAAGGGTTGAAGTTCTCGATCGTCTCGGTTTTCAAAGACTTGCTATCGCTGTCAAACTTGTCTACAGCTGCAATGCTGTCACGAGCTATGATAGAAGCGCCGATAATACGTCTGATCGCGTCCAACTTTCCTTCATCCGTCATGTTTTGAGCATACTGTGATGCTACCGTATCAGGATTGGTAGCACCGGCCGCACTTGGATAAAGAGCAAGACCGATACGTTTCAATACTTTGCTGTGAGTTAAAAGATCATCCAGCAAGTCGGATGCAATTTCGAAATGACCTGCGGGGAAACCCTTTTTGCGCATCGCTTTCACCTTGTCCTTCAAGAACAACAACGGATCAGAAGCGCTTCCTTCGTTCGCTGTAGTATGAGTGCTTGTTTTCCACCATCTGTTTTCTCCTGATAAAGTCTCCTTATTAGCAGAAGGGACTCCAAAATCAAAAGTTAAGCCGGTAATACCACGAGGGTTATTGTCTACTCCGATGGTAAACTGACCGGTAGACACGACCCGCATGCGCTGATGAGTCAAAGCATTTCGGTTACCCATAAGCAGGTTGTCCGTACTTGTGAACAACATATCCATCAATGCAGCTTGAGTGCCGGAGTTCAATGCCGCGTCACCAAAGCGCTGAACCATCAACATCTTTTCACGCATCATCTTTGCGCTGATGGGATAGCGATGCTTCTGGGTAGGGATCTTGTTAGAACCGATCTTGAACTCGCCGAAAGACTTATCCAGACCCTCAGATGCCTCGTCCACATAAACGGGGAGCGTGGCGATATTAAGTGACGCTAGCAACTGCTCGTACGTATAATCCAATTGGATCTCCGGATCCCAAGCGAACCCGTCAGTCTGGGGAGAATTATATTTCTCCAAGAAACGATCCACAAACTGCTGGAAAGTAGCCCCCCCAGCCCAAATGTCATTAGATCGTAATAATTAGATACCATGTTTCTCATTTCAACCTCCTTTTATGCTTCATGAATAGGTACGATCATAGGGAGGACAGCCCATACCTCATCCGGCACTTCCTCCGCTAGACGATCCGCGTAAATCTCCCCGGAGAACACCACGTTGCCCGTGGCGTACGTAGTGTCATTTTCCACGTAGACATCGTGATACAAAAGTCCTTTGATCGTTTTAGGCTCTACCTCAGCCTCTGATTGCGATGCCGTCTTTATCTCGGACGCTTTTACTATTTTAATCGTGTGAGCCGATTGATCAAGCACACACATGGAACCGGCGGGGATTACCTTGCCCTTAAAATCCGATATATTGGAAATGCTCCCTCCAACAGGATAAGAACCTTTCACCTCATGCCAGATATTTTTCCCGGAACCATATTCTTTTTGACCTCTGCCAAAAGTGTTTCCTAATGTTCCCATTTTTAATTGTTTTTAGAATTTGAGGGGAATTTGCCTTCTTGCGCTTTCTTGGCGAAGAACTCATCCAAAGCTTTCGACGAACTATCGGAACCGCCGCCACCGCCAACTCCTCTGTACGGGATAGCCCCGTCTCCGTTATAGGCTTTAAGCTTTGATTCATACAATCGCTTAGTTTCTTCCTCAAGCTTAGATTCGTCCATGCCATCCGTAATGGGGATCATGCCAGCGACATCTTCCCATAACGCTTTGTTAGACACATTCAGGCTGCCTGCCTTATTAATAACTTTCTCACGCAAACTTTTTTCGAAAGAGGTCTTCTTGAATTGTTCACGTTCTTTCTCAATAGCTTCAAGCCGTTTTAACAAATCGTCATTGCCGTGGTCTACGGGAGTAGGATTTGGTTGCGGAGATGGAACCGGCGGCTCTCCTCCTTTTGGCTTGTAGTTCTTGACAAATTCGGACTGCTCATAACGCATCTGTCCTCCCATGGCTTTAATCACGCCCAGTTGAGACTGATAGAACGAATCGTTTACAGCATCATCCGATGCGATCGTCGGCAAAAGGGCATCAACGTAAGCGTCAAGCGTCCTAGCTGTCACTCCGGTGTCTCCGAAGTATCCATTTGCTCCGGGTTCTCCGAGCAAATTTTTAAATCCTGTCAAAAGGGTCTCTTTTTCCATTTTTCAATTGTTTATAAACAAAAAGAGCCTACCGTAACGAAATCAATCGCTACAATAGGCTCTCTAAGAAGCTCTTTATTTAATGTAAGAAGTACCTAAATACTAATACTCCCTTATTCTGTCATATTTATCCTCACATAATGCTTGCATCGTGTACATTTGATTCTCAACAGCGTTACCCCGGATGCGTATTGTACGTCTACCATCTTTCTTCCACAATACGGGCATTCCACCATCATGGTCTGCCTTTCCGGTTCCGTGTCATCTATCCTTGTCGATATTTTAAGCATATATATTTATGTTATTGCGCAAATATAATAGATATTATCTATATAAACAACAATATAAATAGATTTTATTTATATATTTGCGGTATACAAGTAATAGAGTTCCTAGAGGGCCGATAAGACATTGAAATAATGTCCTGTCGGCCTTTTTTTATTCGTGATGGAGATATTAGAGAAAGGCATAAAAACGGATTCTGGCGATCCTGTATATTCTTATGAGTATATAGACGCATTCCGTATGGCAGACAGAAAGAAAGCAAATCCTCTGAAAATTATTCCCCAAAAAGGGTCACAAGAGAGATTTGTCGGAAGCAATGCCGACTTAACTTTCATAGGTGGGAATCGCGGCGGTGGAAAAACTTATGCCATGCTTTTAGAGGGGATAAAAGACATCAACAACCGTTATTTTAACGCCCTGATTTTCAGGAAAGAGAAAAAGGACTTTGACAACTTGGAAAAGGAATCATATCATCTCTATAACCAATATGGCAAATACAATAAATCCCAAAGTGATATGACTTGGAATTTTTATAGAGGTGGGTCGCTCGCTTTTTCTCATTTTTCTGATACCGTGGCAGACTTCAAAGAACGTTTCCGAGGGAAACAGTACGCTTATATAGCTATAGACGAAATACCTCAAATGGAATACGCGAAATTCAAGTTTTTAATGACTTGTAATAGGAATGCCCGGGGGATTCGTAATCGTATGGTAGGGACTTGCAATCCCGATCCTGATAGTTGGGTTCGTAAATTTATTGATTGGTGGATAGGCGAAGACGGATTACCAATAGATGAACGAGATGGTGTCATACGATATTGCTTTATGGATGGAGATACGCCAGACTCTATATATTGGGGAGATACGCCAGAAGAAGTTTATGACCAATGTAAAAATATAATCGACAGGCATTGGAAGCCCGAATTTGAAGAGCTAGGGTTTGACAAAGTAACGATGTATATCAAATCCGTCACATTCATCAGAGGGAAATTAGAAGAAAATATAAAGCTTATAGGGTCAGATCCCAATTACGTTTCCAGCCTTGTTCAGCAAGACGAAGAACAAAGATCAAGGGATCTTGATGGGAACTGGAACTTTAAAAATACAGGAGATGATCTCATAAAGATGTCAGACATAGACCTCTTCTTTAACACCCCGGCCCAAATAGAAAAAGGCATCCGCTACGTATCTGCGGATATAGCTTTTGAAGGCGGAGACTTCTGCGTTATGTGGTTATGGGTAGACTTGCATATCAAGGACGTGTTTGTCATGCGAGAAAACTCAGCCAGTACGGAAACCATGTTCAAGGCAAAACTGGATGAATGGGGAGTCCGTGAAGAAAACGTTATATATGACTACTGGGGAGTAGGACAAGCCATATCGGGGCACGTGAAAAGGGCCATCAAATTCACGGGAACTCAAAAACCAGAGAAACAGTTCGAGAAATCATATAAAAACGTGAAGTCGCAATGCGCCGAGATGCTGGCGCACTATATACAGGACGGCAAGATATCCATTGAGCCTAGATTGCTTGACTTAAAGTTCTCCGGCAAAAAGGGGAAATATCAAAAAGTCCCGCTAAAGGATATCCTGATGAAAGAACGCAAGTGCATACGGCACAAGGACAACTCAAATATCGGCGGGTTCGAGCTTATAAACAAAGACGGGATGATAAAGGCGGTAGGTTATTCTCCCGACTTTTTCGAGTCGCTTATCTACCGCATGTATTTCGAGATCAACGAAAAAAAAGATTTTCAAACCTAAGGGGATGCTTAGATACGTATCCCATAAGACCTTATAAATATGGATAAGAGAGATATCAAGACGAAAAGGCCTTGGAAAAGAATAAGACCTGAAGGATATATGAGGCATGGTACATTCCTCGAAGGCTATGAGCTTTCCTCGCAGGATGATCCCTGTTATTATACGATAACTACCCAATCGGATTTTATGAGGGAATACTATCCATCCGGGCACGTCATCAATGATCCGGAGGTCTATCCGGATATTTACAGGATGGAGGAGGAGCCAATCCTTGACGAGAACGGGGAGCCAACTGGTAAAACCAACAGACGTATATACAAAGAGCTTGTCCCTCGTTACTCTTTCGCCTTCCAGCAAATAATAACGGTGAAACAAACAGTCCATTTGTGCGGCAATGACATACAATTCGAATTAACCAAAGACAAGCCCTCTGATAAAGAGATAAAGGATTTCCTTTTATTTAAAGAGGGGTGGTTGAAGAAAAACATGGAGATAGCTTTCTTCGAGGCCGTAAAATCAACAAAAATCACGGGAGACGCCGCCATGATCGGATATTTGAGGGACGGTAAATTCGGATACAAGACCTTGTCATATCAGAACGGGGATACCCTTTATCCGCATTATGACCCCATGACAAATAAAATGAACCTTTTCGCCCGTTCATACCACGATTATGACGATCATGGCAACCATATTATCGAATGGCTGGAAATATGGGATGATACTATGATGTATCGCTATAAACGATCCGAGAAAGGAACTAAAGGGACGATAAATAAAATATTGGGACTATTCGGAGTCGATGGATATGAGTTGATAGATAAAGCCTCTCATGGCTTCCCTTTCATCCCTGTCGCTTATCACCGGGATAATGATGGGGCGTGCTGGTCTCCCTCCCAAGACGCGTGCGATGGTTATGAGATGTCGTTTTCCCAGATGGCCCAAAATAATCAGGCGTACGGTTTTCCTATCATGTACTTGCAAGGCGAAGGAGCCGACTCCATGGCCATGCAACACGATTTGAACGGATCCGTAAAGATAATCACCGGGGGACCGGAAGATAAAGCCTCGTTCTTGTCACAGCCAAACGCCTCCGAATCGTTCGTCAAACAGCTTGATACTCTATACAGGATGATATATGAGCAATCATTCGCCGTAATCCCACCAGAGCTAAAGTCTGGCGACCTTCCGGCGGCGGCTTTGAAGATATTGTATTCCCCGGCTTATGAGAGAGCTATGATTGACTCGGCGGAATATCAACCGTTTCTTGATGATATGGTAAGGATATTCAGGTACGGATTCGGGGTGGAAGAAGAGAAATCCATAGATTTTGTCAACCTACCCATAAACTGGTGGATCAAGCCATATATCCATGTCAATGAATCGGCCATGGTCGCAGATTTGGCCGCCGCTGTTCAAAATGGATTTATATCAAGACAAACAGCGTCCGAACGTATACCCATGTATTCCGTCACAGGCGAATGGGAAAGGATTGTAAGGGAGGCTAAAGAGGAGCAACAAAACGATTTACTAAGTCAAATAGAATTAGCGAATGCCAACAGGGGATCAAATACAGGAAGCTAAGCGATTCCTTCAAACAAGAATTGAAGCAGAAATCAGCGTTAAGAATAATATTGAGGAATACATGATAGAGGCGGCACGCAAGATAATCGCTGTATCCCAAAAATACAATATCTCCCCTAGATTGTTCCGGTTCAGCTCTAATGAGTCTTTAAAGGAAGAGGTAGATGAGATTATCCGTGAATTAAAGGATAATATTATCTACGCAACAGAAATATTGTCCGTATATAACCGGGAAGAAGATAAAGGCGCCATTCTTACGTTCTTGAACGCTGAAAGATATGGCAAGACTTTCAAGCAAAGGGTAAATGAATACGCCAATAGGTATAAATTCGAACTAGAGGCGGCGATAGCTGCCGGTATATTCTTAGGTAAAACCGGCGAAGATACATTGTCCGCCATCCAGAGAAGTCTTTCAGCGCCTTACAACAACCCGAATATCAAAGATTCATTCGGGAAGGGCTTGTCCGCTACTCGTATAGAGACAAAGGGCATGAGCTACGGAGTTGGCAAAAGCAATTCGGCATATAATTTAATTACCACACTATCCAGAAACGACATAGGGCTAGCATGGATGTGGTGGTATGGAGATCAGGCATTGAGAAATGGGGCTATGGGATTTTACTCATTCCGGGGTAGCTCGTACCCGTGTGCGATATGCGATGACATGGTAGGTTTTCACCCAATACAAGACTATAAATATCAATGGCATATAAACTGCCGGTGCTATTTTGTATTCGTATAATCATAAAATAATGAATCTATGGATTATTCAAGAGGCATAAAAACAGAGATTAAAAAAGCGAAGATATCAATAGAGGAAAAAATATTCGCCGACCTCATGCTATCAGGGTGGAAGGACAACGACGCTTATATCGCAGCTTTCGGATATAACATGACCTTGTCCGATAGTTATATAAAGTCGCAAATGCGTTCCGTGGTCAACAACCCGGACTTCTCCAAATATATGGAATCATCAGGGAAGAGAAAAGAAAGGCGAGATACGCATGAGGAAAACGACGATGACATCTCCATGGATGACGCCTTGTCCATGGCTACCAAGGAAGAGACTCTGAAGGGATTGATCATCGCCAAGTCAAGGATGAAGGTAGGATCCAAGGAATGGCTGGACACCACCAAGCTCATCGCCGATTTGCAACAAATGAAAAAGGAGGTAGTGGAAGAGGAAGATACTACCGTACATTACTACCTTCCGCTCACATGTAACAAGTGCTCCTTGTTTCTAACGAATAAGAGGAAAAACAACAATCTTTAAATATTAAAATCATGGCAACAACTACAGTGAACTTTAAACAAGATGGTAAAGATTACATTTCTGACGCTATCGCTGCTAAATCCAACACATTAGCATTCAGAATCAAGGTTGATAAACCCGGGGACATTATCCTTGAAAGATCAATCACAGGTGATAATTTTATATCAGAAGTAGGGTTACCATCTTCCCTTATTCCGGGAGATACTCTCACCATAGAAAAGAATATCACAGGAATCGTGGCTCAGCAACAACTCCGTTTCCGTTTTCAGGCTTGCAAACCAGTTTCAATATCTGTACTGCAATGATAGCTCTAAGCGACATCAATTTATCCAAGATCGATCTCTCGGGCATAGACTTGCGAGGGATAAAGCTGGGGATTGGAGGGCGTGGCGGTTCCGGCGATGATTCCCAGCGCCCTTGGCTCTTCCCCGACCAAGCATGGACAGTGGTAGGCAAAACCAATGAGGACGAAGATCGGGCTACCATAGCTAACATAACAGGCAATGGTAATAATCTTGTATTGAGTAACTTTTGGTTTGCAGAGAATAGTGGATATGGGTTGTATGCTCAAAATTATATGAAATGGACACAGGTTCACGATAAAGGGGATTTTACCGCTACATCAGGTAAGGTAAATATAACTTCTGTCAAGAATAACACTGCTACTTTAATTTATAAAAAATATTGAGCACCTAAAACAAAGAATTAGAGTAACGGGATTACCTGAAGGTGTTAATTTAATAATTGGTCGAGCTCTATTCGACTTTTATGTTATACCAAAAGATGGTATTTACGACGTGGATGTGATAGATAGTTCAGGGCAAGACCCAGTTACTATTGGCTATAAAATAGATAAAATCTTAGAAACCTGTGACATTACTATCGAGCAAATCCCCGAATACGAAGGCTATCTGGTAACGGATGGGGTGGATGATAAGATTATTTCGTCGAATTTTGTCATG
>ENA-OQDC01000084-OQDC01000084.1-human-gut-metagenome-genome-assembly--contig:-NODE-84-length-67569-cov-5.388126_pt1 | contig 67569 bp, 59 predicted proteins | sample MGYA00242770_ERZ504601 | MGnify/ENA primary metagenome ERZ504601 (study PRJEB26092, sample SAMD00036305) | human gut metagenome | host: Homo sapiens | study: EMG produced TPA metagenomics assembly of...
TGCGCGCGGCCTCGCGTACAAGGTCAAATCCTTCGCTTACGAGCCAATACGTCTCGCGGTTGCCGGCGTAAAGGGGAGAAGCCGGAATGTACTCAATCTTGTTGACGATGGCTTGTAGCTCGTATTCGGTCAGAGAGTGGGCCGCATAGCGCTTGCGCAAGAAAGCCTTTAGGTCATCCTCAAGCAGCACGTCCTCGTAGCGTCGATGCATCGTTTCGCCGTTCACATAGGTGTAGTGCTCCTGGTCACGGAACAGCTCGATGATGGCGTTCTCGAGCTCGGCTTCTGTGAATTTGCCCTTTTCGAAGCTGTAGTCGGCCATTTTAATCGTCACCGCCCTCCGCATGCCGCACGAACACTGGGCAGATGCCCTTCATCTGGCTCTTCAATTGCGCGGCGCTCCTCTGATTGTCCAGAAGCGCCTCATATGCATCGGCGTAGACTTGCTGAACCTCTACCGGCGGAAGAGTCAGCTCGAAGTCGCAGAAGACGGGCCAGTCCAGGTTTGCGCGAATGCTGCTGTCGCTCTTGAACCAGCCGAGTCGGTCCTTTTCGTGCGACATGAATATCATGTAGAAGTACATGGGCAGCACGATGTCCGTGGCTTTTATCTCAAATGTCGTGTAGGCCGGCGATACGATGACGGGCTCTTCCCCAGTGAACATGCTTATACGAATACTCACGTCTCTGCCAGTCTGCATGCCGCTGTATACAAATCGGTTGCGCCTAACAACTTTGTATTTCGTGGCATCCAGTCCAGTCGTATTTGCTGCGGTAGGCATGAAGTCTTTCTCGATGTTCACGCCATAGAATGAGCTAATGCCAAAACTATTGCGCTCGTCAACAGTCTTGACCAAGTCACCTATGCGATAAGTGTGCAGTCCGACATTTGGTTCATTTTCGAGTTCCTTAATCCTACGAAACGCGTCTCGCAGTCGTTGTCCAGTCTCTTCTTCAGCTGCCAGAACAGCTTGGACGCTGCTCCTAATGCCGTTCATGCCAGCTACATAATCAATATCTCTATCATGGTCAATGAACTCGATGTAGCTGCTTGGGGCAAGGCTATAATCGCAATCCTTTATGTCCTCAAGCGTTCTTGATGCGCAAAGCTCTGGGACATCTTCGTAATCGCCATCTTCTGCTTGCCAGGCATTGTAAATGGCTTTTACCCGTGCAATTTGCTCAGCAGTGAATACAGTCTTCTTCTTACGTTTGTTCTTGTCGTATGTGTAGGTTTCGATATTCTTATCCCATGTGCGAAGGTCGATGAAGAGCACTTCATGGGTACGGTCGCGCAGCTTGCGTCCGTGACTGTCGCCCGCCTTCTTGTTCATGTTGAGAATCCATAAGGTTACGGAAATGTCCGTTGTATAGAACATGTCTCGCGGGAGAACGATGATGGCTTCGACTCTGTCGTCCTTTAGCAACTTAGCCCGGATATCATGCTCAATTCCATCAGCATTAAGCGCTCCGTTAGCCAACAGGAAGCCAGCTATCCCGTGTGTAGTATCAAGTTTCGAGAGCATGTGGAGAATCCAGGCGTAGTTTGCATTGGCTACCGGCGGTGCGCTTTCATATCCATTCCATCGTGAGTCCTTAAGCAGCTCGTCTTCACCGCGCCAGCCTTTCAGGTTGAAAGGCGGATTCGCCATGATGTAGTCAACCTGATGGTCACGGCTCTTATGCTTGTCTCGAGTGAAAGTAGATGCAGCTTCATCGCCCAAATCATGTGATATGCCACGAATCGCTAGATTCATCTTGCACAACCGCCATGTGTCAGGATTGCTCTCTTGTCCGACAACTGAGATAGCAGTCCGGTTGCCGTGATGGTTCTCGACGAACTTATGCGATTGCACGAACATGCCGCCAGATCCGCAGCATGGGTCATATACAACGCCGCTAAACGGCTCAATTAGCTCAGCAATTAGATTGACAACACAAGCAGGTGTGTAAAACTCGCCATCTTCTTTTGAGCTGCCTACAGCAAAGATCTGGAGGAAGTACTCGTACACGCGGCCAATCAGATCCTCTTCTTGATACTTTTCTTCGCTGATATCGTTGGTGCTGTCGATCAGCTTCTTGAGAGAAGAGCGTTCAGCGCCAAGCGTTGCGAATAGGTTGAGAGGTAGAGCACCTTTGAGGGAGGGGTTGCGCTCTTCTGCCAGCGCCATGGCGGTGTCAATCTTTACAGCGATATCGTTGTCAGCGGCATGCTGGACGAGAAACGTCCAACGCGACTCCTTGTCCAAATAGAAAACGTTGGCTGCGTTGTAGAAGGAAGGTTTCTCGAGAAACGCGGGGATTTCGCCGTACTGTTCGACGAGTTCAGCACGCCGCTTCTCGAATTTGTCTCCTGCGAATTTGAGGAATACGAGGCTGATAACAGCGTCACGGTTCTTCTCCATACTGCCGACGCCACGAAGCGCTACGCGGCAGTTCCACAGCGCATCTTCCAGTGAAAGTTCCTTAGCCTTCGTGACCTTCTTTGCCCTCGGCATCTCTAGCTCCTCTTGCTCAGCTCTTGAATCATGCAGTTGCGAACGAACGCACTGAAGCTCATACCACGATGAGCCGCAGCCTCCTTGGCAGAATCCCGTAAGTTAGCAGGGATTCGAATCGTTACAGGAACCGTATCTCCGTCAATGAGAAACTCGAGTACTTCGGAATCCTTGGCCTCGCTTTCCATAAGTTCGGAGTATTTCATAAGGCATCCTTTCGCGCATGCGCAATGCAATACAAACGACGTTGTCCATTCTACCAGAGGATGACTCATCAAGGGTTAGCTGTCAGCTAAGAAGAGAGTCCAACGAAACAGAGTGAACCGCAGGTCAGCGATACCGTTGCCGAGAAGGCCATAAGAGGAAGATAGAAGAGCATACAGACATAAGGAAGACCGTGCCGAACGTGAAGAACGCGCACGCCGAGATTGCGACCGTCCGCCAAACGACGAGCCTGCGACCAAACCGTTGCTGATCGCCACCGAGACCGTGACCGTCGCGATGTCGAATTTATCTGCCGCCGGGCCGTGCGCACAAGCCACGCAAGCGCTGGCTCATCGAGGGTTGGGCCGCGCCATGGGCAGGGGTGCCGTGGGGCGCGGGTCGGGCCTGCCATGCGGGAAGCGGGCGGCATGCAAGTCTCCCGGGTCGGCCTCCAGCCTGGGCGTGGCCGTGGTTTCGCCCGGCTCATCGCAGCCCCGCTTGCGCGGGTCTGCTCTTCGCGGCGGGCTCAACCACGCCCACGCCCAGGCTTCCGGCCTCGCGCCAGCGCACAAGGGGGTGCGGTCGCGTGCGTCTTTTGAATCTGAATCTGCCCCCAGTTCCGTTGACACATCGAGTTCCGTTCCCGCATGATGTGCGGGAACGGGGGAACGGAAGCAGATATGGGGCACGCGTCGCCGAAGTACACGGCGGAGTTCAAGCAGAGGGCGGTGCAGCTCTACCGCGAGAGGGGCGGCGCCTACGCCGAGATCGGCACGGGAGCCCGGGTCGACCCGGGCAGCGTATCCGACTGGGTCAAGAGGGCCGACGCCGCGGGCTCCGACCCGTCGGCCAACCCCTTCCAGGTCGCCGAGGAGAACCGCAGGCCCAAGAGGGGGAACGAGCGGTTCAGGCGCGAGAACGAGATACTTTTAGAAGCGAGCGCCTTCTTCGCCAGCAGGCAGCTGTAGGCGCCCGGGCGGAGAGGGCTAAGTTCGCGTTCATACTGCTCAACGAGGGCGTGTGGACGATCTCGGAGATGTGCTCCGCCCTCGGGGTCACGAGGCAGGGCCACCACGCATGGAGGAGGCGGCCGCCGAGCGCGCACGACAGGCGCGACGGGGAGCTCGCCGCCATGATTTCCGAGGTGCGCGCGGCCAGCCGGGGCATCTACGGCGCCCCGAAGGTGTTCCAGGAGCTCAGGGAGGCGGGCGTGCGCACCTCCCGCAAGCGCGTGGCGCGCATCATGCGCGAGAGCGGCTGGGCCGGGACGACGCGCGGCTGCGCGAGGCGCCCGAAGGGCGGGGCCAGGCAGGCCGCGCCGCAGCCGTGCGCCGCCCCCGACCTGGTGAAGCGCGACTTCAGCGCGGACGGGCCGGACAGGCTGCGGTTCGCGGACATCACCTACGCGAGGACTCACCAGGGATGGCCCTGCCTGGCCGTCGTGATGAACGTGTGGTCGAGGATGATCGTCGGCTGGTCGATGTCGGCGAGCATGGCGGCCGAGCTCGCCGACGACGCGCTCAAGATGGCCATAGCGCGCAGGAGGCCCGGCAAGGGCTGCGTGCGCCACAGCGACCACGGGTCGCAGTACGCCTCGCTGCTGCTCGGGAAGACCATGCGCGAGGCCGGGATCGAGCCGTCGATGGGCTCGATATCGTCGCCCTGGGACAACGCGGCGATGGAGTCGCTCATGGGCGTCATCAAGGCCGAGTGCGTGCACGCGCGCACCTTCGAGAGCCGAGAGCGGGCGGCGCTCGAGATCTTCGAGTACATCGAGTGCTTCTACAACAGGGTAAGGACCCACTCGGCGCTGGGATACCTCAGCCCCGAGGAGTTCGAGCGGGCCAACCGGCCCGAGGACGATCGCCGCCTGAAGGCGGCGTAGGGGTGTAAACGAAATCGGGGTAGATTCACTTGGGGGTTCTGGAAGACGCTTCCGACGAGCTCGGCGAGCTCGTACATCTCGCAGCTCGACGGGTCGAGGCCGCAGACCCGAACCTCGCCCTCGAGGGCAAGGCTCGGCTCAACGAGGGGGATCAATCCGTTTATGCACTTCGTAATGGTCGTCTTCCCCGAGCCGGAGCGGCCCATCAGAAGCAGGCACTCGCCTCTCTTCACCCAAAGATCGACTCTGTCCAGAACCATATCTCCGTCGTTTGAAATACAGCTCACGCCCGAAAGAGAGATCGCCAGCTTGTCCTTGCGAGGTCCCACCAGAACCCACCCCCGATCAGCACGACCAGAACGACCGCGGCGGCGGAGGCCGCCAAAACAGCCCAGTCCGTCACCTGCATCGAAAGGCGCTCGGTGTCGGTCGAGGGCGTTGGGTTCTCGATGCCGCGGCACGTCGCCGCCCTCGCAAGCTCATCGGCGGTCGATGTCGCCGACATCACAAGCGGAACGACGAAGCACTCGACCCTGCTTGCCGCAGGTATGTCGCGCAGGGCCATCGCGTCGCGAATGCGCGAAGCCTCCTCCTTGAGCGTGGGAAAGTAGCGCAACGTCACGGTCAGGGGGATGAGGACCGACTGAGGAACCCTGAGCTTGGCAAGCGCGGTCGCGATCCTGTGAACGGACGATTCGGAAATCAGAAGGGTTCCCACCATCAGGCACAGGTATATCTTCCTGGCGAACGTGAGGCTGATCGTGAACATCGTAGCGGCGACTCCCCCAACCGAGGGAAGGACGAGGTGCAGAATCGCCACTAAAACGGCATAGCCCGCCACGAATGCAAGCGCCATTCTCCAGTGCCCGCAAAGAGACTGGAGCAGCGCCACGGCGCAGACGAGCGTCAGCTCGACGGCAAGTCCCTTTCCGATGAAGGCGAGCGCCGACACCGCGACGAGGATTCCCATGAGGGTCCTCGGATCGAGGTCGAGGACGCCTCGGGAGCCGGACTTCCCTAAAATGGCCCCCTTGAACGGAAAAGCCTTCTCGCCGATGAGAATATCCTGTCCCATTACACGAGGCCCGCTTTCTCAAAATGCTTCTTGAACATCCCCTTCGCTATGTAGGCGCCGACGAGCCCCGCAAGGAACGTGACGACGAACATCGCGATGAGCATGGTCGGATTGGCAGCGGTCTCGAGCGTCGCAAGATAGGAGGCCCCCATTCCCTGCGAGGCAATCTGGGCGACGAAGGAGTCGTGGAACACCCAAAGCGGCAGAGGGCTGCCGCACATGCCGAACCCGAACACGGCGTACGCGACGGCATTGCCGGCAAAGCTGCGGTATTTGGTGGCTGCGCGAATCGCCTCGGCGACGAGGCAGGCGCAGATCATCATCCCGAGAATGAGCGGAGTGAACATCCCGGTTATGAAGCAAACCAAAGACGGAACCATTCCCATGATGAGCACGGTCCCGAACTTGGGAACCTTGGCGCATGCCAGCATGAACGGAATCGCCGCAAGCGGGCCGTCGAGGGCGGGCATGAACACCCACAGGTAGGGATGAAGGCCCGACAAGAGCATGCACACGAAGTTCACCGCGAAATACAGCGCCGTGAAAATGCCCACCGTTATCAGGTCGCGGCCCTTGAGGATACGCGAGTTCGGTCTGAAAGAATCAGTGCTACCCATCTTTCTCTCCTTTGTTAGCCAATGTTAACTCAATCGCGGAGTATCCGATAGACGCCGGTGAACTCCTAGCCCAAATAGCCAGAATTGTTCCATTTGGGCAGAAGATTGGTCTTTGTCTTGGAGTCGTGAAGGGCACAGCCGCATTACCGGCTTTTTCTGAGAACGCAGAACGCGCATCGTCTTCGATTGCAGGGTTGCTTGATGTTTGCGCTCGATCGCGTATCCCCAAGTGATGCCAACTTCGAGTAGCGAGGATTTGGTCGTCCCGCAATTCTTGCATTATCAGAAGCAATACATGTTAGTATTAGCTAACTTTTAGCGACTAAGGAGGGTCTCATGGATTCTGCAATCCCGCTCTTTGCGATCGGTCTCGTCGGCTCGCTCGTTATGTTCGCCGGTGACATGCTGCTGTACTTCACGCCCGGCTCCTACGACATGGACGGAACCCTTCGCCCCTATGCAAGGATTATGCGCGACCTGCCCGAGGGGCGCGTGCGGGCGGGAGGCGTCCTCGGGCCCGTCGCCGCGTTCCTCTATGTCGTCGGGTTCGCGGGCTGCCGCTGCTCGCAGAAGGCGACCTCGCCTGGCTGGCCTGGCTGACGGCGGGACTGCTCTCCTTCGCCTCATCTGCGGCGGCGCCTACCACGCCCAGTACCCCTACCTCGCCATCGCGGCACGCACGGAAGACGACTCCCTCGTCGAGCAGGTCGCCGGCAACATCTGGCGCTCCAAAGGCTCGCGACCGTCCCGATGTACGCGGCATTCGTGATTCTCGGCATCGCGATCTTGATGGGGCAGACGGCGCTCCCGCCCTGGGCGGTCGTCCTCACGCCCCTCGTGACGTCGTTTCTCGGTTTCCTATGGCTGCGCGTGCCCCAGCCCGCCCGATGCGTGCTCTTCGGGGGCTGGAGCAACCTCGTGTTCACGATCATGTTCGCCATGATGCTGGCGTTCGCGACGGCGTAGCCGAAGGCGGTGTCGGACATGGAGCGCTTCTCAGTCGAACGCGATGGGTTCTGCGGCTTCCTCCACGAGCCGGCCAGCGGCGCCGAGCGTTTCGCCGGCAAGGCGATCGTCGTGCTGGGAGGGAGCGAGGGCAACGAGAACATCCCGCGCAACCTGGGGGCGCGCTTCGCCGAGGAGGGCCTCGCCGCGCTGGGGGTCTGCTACTGGAACGCGCCCGGACTGCCGCACGAGCTCGTGGAGGTACCCGTCGAAAGCGTCGAGCGCGCGGTGGGGCGACTCCGGTCGCGCGGCTTCGGGAAGGTCGGCGTCTACGGCATCTCCAAGGGCGGCGAGCTTGCGCTGCTCGCCGCATCGCTCATCCCCGCCGTCTCGTGCGCGGTCGCCCTCTCGCCGCTCGATCACGTCATGCCCGGCATCACAGGCAACGGCGGGCTCGCCTCAAAGGGAGTGTCCGAGCGCTCGAGCTGGACCTGGCGCGGCAGCCCGCTCCCCTGCGCGCCCGGCGGGACGCGGATGCCGTACGCGGGCATCGTCCGCCGCCTGCTCGCCGAACGCCAGTTGGACATGCGCTTCGTCTACGAGCGCATGCTCGAGGGCGCGACGGAGGGCTCCGCCATCAAGGTGGAGCGCATCGGCGGCCCCGTGATGCTGGTGTGCCCCGAGCGCGACGTCATGTGGCCCAGCGACGATGCCGCCCGCCGCATCGAGGAGCGCCTGCGCGCGCACGGCCACCCGTGGGAGGTGGAGCGCCTAGCCTACAAGCATGCGAGCCACATCATGGTGCCTCTGGAAACTGGCGCGCTCAAGCTCTTCCGCGAGGAGCGCGAGCATCCACGAGAGTGCGCCGCAAGCCGCTTGGACGCGTTCAAGAGAACGCTCGCATTCCTCGAGAGGTGGTAGAACGGATGGCGAGAATCGTTTCGATGAAGCCTCCGAAGGATTCGATGGCGATGGGGTCTCGACGGGAACCGCCCATTCGAGCCGGAGGTCGACCTTCGCCTTGAAATCGGAGAGGGCTCGACGCGCATTGCCGGCCGAAGCCCGACCATCCCTGAACGCATCGCGAGTTCAAGCGGGAATAATAGAAAGCATCATCCGAACTGCCGGGATGCATTTTTTGAGTTTCGACCAGAACGACGCTCTAATTGCCAGCATGGGTCAGCGAGCCGCCCAGTGGGCGCTCCTTCTGGAAAATGCCTGTTCGGCATGAGCGCCCAGCTTAACTTGGAATGACGGGTCCCAGCAGGTCGCGCGGCAAATCCATCGCCAGTCAAAACTCATGCAGAAAACTCATGCAGTGGTAGAATTCAGAAGAGCCGAGTTTGGGATGAGTTTTCTCTTGGAGGAGCTAACCGAATACAGCTGACAACGAGAAGAAACTGCGGATAAAACAAGGACGAAATCGTAAAAATGGAACACTATTGTTTTATCGAGTGGGAATAACATCCGCACATTATCGTGAGATTTATCTAGAGTGATTTTGCCAGTGCTCTAGTTGTTTATTATGTGCTGAAATCACCTGGTAGCCACTCGATATCGCAAAAACTAATGACCCTCCGGAATCAATTCAGAGGGTCATATTCATATGGTTTACCTGTATAAATAAGCACTTCGGAACAAGCATAGAACGCCAGCGTACTCACAGATACACGGTTCCTATGCCAATAATCTGCAGTTTCGCTGCTGTCCGTCATAGTGATACTCACTAACGTGTTTTAAACAACCGCTGCATCACGTCTCGCACTCAAAACATACCCACAAAATTCGTCTCTTCTACGAATTCAGACTACGAGATCATCACAGTTGATTTAAGATACGTATCAGATATAAAGATACGTATCTTAGGAGACTTAATGAATCAGGGGCTCGATTACAAACAATTTTACAATGTGCTTCTAAACCTTCGCGAAGCGTTTCATTCTTCTGGCCGTTTTGACGACTCGAATGCTAAGCTCGATGAAATTGTAAAGCTGTTGTGCGTAGCTTATACCCGAGCTATCCAAGACCAGAGCTTTACCGTCCTCGATCTTAAAGCGCTTGCAAGTGAACGCTTCTCTGATTCAAGCCGCACGGCCTCTGCGCTCAGAGAAATGTTTGACGATGTTGCAAAATATGGGCCTTTCATCAATGCGGATGGAACTAGCATCTTTGGCTCAAACCCTTCGTTATGCATTCAAGACTCCGAAAACGCATTTGCGGAAGAAGTCGTTTTTGAGCTATCGAAAATCGATTTTAAATCTCTTATGAAAAGCGAAGGTATCGAAAGTTTTGATGTGATTAACGAATGTTTCGGGCACTTTGTTCGAGAGAACTTTCGCAACAATAAAGAAGACGCGCAGTATATGACGCCTCTTGAAATTGCGCATCCCTACATTGACACTGTATTCAAAGAAATGTCCCGAGATGGGTATTTCGACTCATTTGCTAATTTGGATTTTCATGTAATGGATCCAACCTGCGGTGTTGGTACGTTGCTTCTTGAAGCGGCACGAAAATACGTGGAAATCGTTCAAGCATCCTCTTTTACAGAGAAAGAAGCCCTTATCACCGATTTTCTACGTAATGGAATCATCGGACAAGACAAGGTCGATCGAATGGTTCGCCTTTCCAAAATCAACTCCATTCTTTATGGAGCTTCTGCTGAAAATATTTCTTGCGAGAACAGCATTATTGGAACCAGCAGTATTGACGATTACGAAGGTAAGATTGACCTGATATTTACAAACCCGCCCTTTGGTGCTGAGTTTAACATCGAAGTCCTCCCCTTATCTCTCCAGAAATCCATAACCAACGATTGCTTAACCGGTAAACGCTTTTCCTCCGAGACATTGATGCTCTATCGTTCAATGAATCTACTTAAACCAGGTGGTTATCTCGCGATAGTATTACCGGATAGCGTCGTCTCATCAAAAGGAAATAATGCAAGGATTAGAAATTCGTTGCTTGCGCATGCTGATGTCCAATCTGTAGTTGAATTGCCTGCCGTTGCTTTCGCTCAAGCGGGCACAAGGACGAAGACCGTGATTCTTCTGGTCCGAAAGGCGCGACCTTCAGGCAATTCAATTGTCATGTGCACGTGTCGGGAAGTGGGATTTCTTGTTAAAGAGCGCTCTGGAGTACCCGTCAAAACAAAAATCAACCAAAACGACGTAGCAGTATTCGCTCAGCATTATCCTGAGACCAGAGAAGGCGCGCTTGAAGAAATCATCTTTGACAATCCGTCAATCACCGCTGTGACTCCTCACCAGCTAATTAACGGGCAGTTAACACCCTCGTTTTATTCTGCTGAACGACTGATGACGTACAAGGCGCTTTCAGAGTGCTCAAACGGTGATTTTGAATATCGCCCACTGAGTACCGTCGCTCTAATCGAAACGAAAAAGCGTGTAAAAATGCCGGTATCCGACAACGTTAAACATATCAGCGTCTTGCATGTGCGAGGCGACTCTACTATTGATTTCGAAGAGACCGAAGCGTTCCATCCTATTTCCGACGGCAGAGAATGCTATGAGGATGACGTTTTGTTCTCGAAGATCAATCCGTCCATTCCGCGCATGTGCGTTGTGCCTAAAAGGCCCTACAAAACCGTATGCTCTATGGAATTCGAAATCCTTCGATCAAGCGATGAGCACATAGGACCCAACACCCTTTGTCTCATGCTTAAGAGCTCCATTGTTCAGGCGCAAATTAGGAACCTCACTTCGGGCACGTCTTCTTCGCACAACAGAATCAAGACGGAGCAGCTTGAACAAATTCTTGTCCCATGTCCGGTTTCCGAAGCTGCAAAGCGCAAGTTCGCTTCACTGGAAATCAAGTCAGCAGCCGTGTTCAGACAGAAGTACTCCAGCGATCAAGCTTTGCGAGAAAACCTCTCTGTTCTTGATTCAATTCGCTAGAAAACACTAATCTCGACACCATTAGCCGTATCGTCGGCGCGGAAGATCAACTCTGCGCCGGCGTGATTTTCTAGCGAAATCTGAATTGAAGAAAAACCGTTTGCTCTTCCATTGCCATGACGAGCATGAGTTTCCTCGGTTCCACTGTGGGGCGGAAAAAGTTGGAAATTTACTGAAGGCCTATCTGCGTCACGAAACTTTGGGTACCCAAGTTTGTTCATCCATTCGATGTATCGATTTCTCAGAACATCATGTTTTGAAATGTCGATCTTCCAAATTCTTACACGGAATTTATTCAGCGTATTCAAATCCATTGACAGAAGAAAAAGCGAATCGTACGTAAGAAACTTTTCCATTATCTCTTGCGTTACGGCAGTGAAATTCCACCTGGGAGCAGTTGCACCCTTCTTGTCAAGAGAATCTAGGAAATTTGCACTCTTCACTTCTGAGCCGTCACTTAGGTCATCCCCCTTTCCTCGCATGCCTTGACCTGGAATTTGCGTCTGGAGTGATACCAAATGCTGCGCGATATATCCAGTATCAATTTGTGACGACTGCGCCGTAACCGTTCCCCAACGATTCAGTCTATTACGTTGGTCAAGAACTTGCTCTTGAATAAAAAGACGGCACAAATCCATTCTCTCTTCCCTTGTCAAACATTTGAGCAAGGTCCCAGAAAGTTCAACCTTTTCATTGACGGGCAAATCATGTGCAGGATAAAGAGTCGTGATCTCATGAAAAAATCTCTGAAGGCGATGCGCCGGCTTTCCGCCTATCCAGCATTTTTGAATTAATTAGGTGATAATTTACCGCGCCCATGTCGCACTCCTCTCTTTTTAATAATTTTATCACCGACAAGAAAGAAGAGCGATCTTCCGCAATCGTCTTGCATTTTTCATAGAGGGACGCGAGGAATCCCCCGCATTGCCACATGCGTGCGAACAGCAGATAGGCCATTGCGCGTCGACAAAGGTCTGCTGACCCGAAGGACACGGCAGCTCGTAATACCCAATAAGTTACTTGCTGTAAGGCGCCTTTCGCACGCATGTGGAATACACCCGCAACGACACTGTAGTCGCCTAACGGCATAGCAAGTAGCACGGCTCGAGGACCGTGTCCGACAGCCATGCTACTTGCTGGATTCATCTTCTGGCAAGTGCTATTCGTAACTGTAATGCGTGATAGGTAGCTTACTAAAGTGATTGAATCCAATTTTACGAAGGTCCCTACGTGTCCGGCAAGCTCGATGAAAGATCCCACGAGCTCAAAATGAGCCACCAAAAAGGGCAGTTAGCCGGTCAAGCGATTAAGTAATAATTGCTGGGTCTGCAACTGAGCAACGCTATATGCTGCAGGAAAACTTTTCCGTCCAGCTTTCATTGGCAGCAGGAAAGGGCAAAGCGAAAGCAAGGGGTGAGGCGGCGCGTGAAGCCCTTACGGATCTCTCCGTAATCTCCCTCATGGCACGAGTAGAATACGCTTCTTCCTGCCTCATTGATGAGCAACAAACTGCAATGACAGCTCTGAAGCAATTCGAAACTTCATTGCCGATAATCATCTCAATGAGGAGTGCACTCTTAATCACCTTAACAGTGTCTCGAATAAAAACTTACAGGACACAACAGCTGACTTTTACAAAATAGCCGATAACGTTACGAGACAAATATCCAGCGGACAGAACAGGCGGTCAGAGCCTCTTCCTTCGACACAGGAGACTGAGTAGTCATGGGGAAATACTGTATCTATCCGGGCTGCAACAAAGAAGACATCGCCGAAGACGGCAGAATCCCCTCATGCGAATACCATAAAGAACGCAGAATTAAAATCGTGGGCAGAGTTGCTAAGGTGGGGGACGGTTGCAGGCTTCGCGAAAGCTGGAGGACTTGAGCTCATGAAGAAGAATGGCCAAGGATAGCAAAGGCGATAAATGCCATAGGAGGCGCTTGCTCCACGCGTCTCCTTACTCCTTCGCCGTCAGATACCCCGACAACGCCGTACCGCCGTCGATCCTCGCATAGGTCGTACCCGCAATAATCCCTCGACACTTTCGAACTTACTAACGTACCCAAGAACAATGCGCACCCGTTGTCGTTCGGAGCCTCCTCCACTGACACCACGCACGCGACCTCCACGGCGAAGGCTACCACGTCATCCGATAGACTGAGCCAAGAGTTGACCATGCCGAGCTCCTGCACCCATCAGATAGATACAAGCTATTGGGCTGTCACAAGGAAGTGTGAGACGATCTAGTTATCGGAGGAAATACCAACAGCACGTCTCAATTGATCCCTTGAGTATCGTTCCTCAACTTCCCTTGTCACTAAAATCGAAAGATCGTCGCGAGAGCGAGTGAGGGCAACATATAGCAAGTGCTTGGTTCTATTGTCATCCACCTTATCTCCCGTCAGATAAGGGGCAAGATCCGTGGTGAGAATCAATAGACACCTACCATCTTCAAGCCCCTTGACAGCTTCAATCGACTTAACGCTAACCCCTTTGGAGCGAGAGGAGGCCATGTATGTCAACGCAGTAGCAATCCGAATATACCGTCGCTTTTCGTAGTCTATAGTTCCTGATTCCACGCAAATGTTAGTCAGTTCCTTTACGCTGCGCCCGCTATTCAATAGTGAGACAACTTTTGTGGCAATGTAGTATGCAGCACGTTTGATTTCGAGATCAGTAGCTTCATCACCGCACTTCTCGCGGATTCCGGTTTCGAGTTCATAGCGAAGAGACTCAAACCATTTATCCCCCGCTACATCGCCGTGAGTATCGAAACGATCGTTTTTCTTGCTGATATAGACAAGCCCAAAGTCCTCGTCTCTGATGAACTTTTCCGTGTTCGCAGCGATATCCGACTCAAAGAATAACCTGACACTTCCCACGGAGTTTTTCTCGTCAGCCACTTGACGCTCGTCAACGGGGGCAAGGCGATTCGATAGTCGGAGGTGACGCTCTGGGCACCTATGACAATCACTTCTGTACGTGACACAATCGGGAAATGCAGCGATGAGCTGACGAAAACATTTTCGACCCCGCACGTCCTGTTTTGGATCGCCATAGAGCTCAATCGGCACGCCCAAGCGATCGAGAGCGCATAGGACGCTCGTTATCTCCTTGTCTATGTCTTGGGCCTCATCGACCACAATCATATGGCAGTAGGATTGAAACACAGCAAGAATCTTCCCACGCATAGCCTTTACTCGGGCATTTTCATTAGATTTTTTATCGACCACCCACTTGGCTCTCTCGGGAATCTTTGCCTGGTGAAGCAATCCGCAGCGTTCAAGCTCACCGATTCTCGCATTCTGTGCCTTGTAGTCTCCGGAAAGCTTGATGGTGGAGATGCTGTCGTAGCGCTTTCCGAACAAAAGATGATAGTAGGGCTGAACAATCTCGGTGTTGAGGAAGGAGTGAATCGTACTGACTCTTACTCCGGAAGGCACGGATCCGTTCATTTGAACGAGCTTAGATTCGATATGAAGCACCGCAGCATTGGTGAACGCAACACAAAAGAGCACCCTACCGTCAGGAATCTCCTCGGAAAGTACGCGAGACGCCATGCTCGAAGTCTTACCAGAACCCGCTCCGGCAACCTCTATCCTCATAAAGCAACCTTCTACTCCGCCACGTCTTCCACAATTGGTGAATTGAGAAAATCCAATGCCTCTTTAATATGCGCAGGCATCGTGAGGCCAGAGAGCTCACCGTTCACCAAATCGTGGCAGATCCTTAGCATGACGTCGGTCTTCTTGTTCCGCCAGTCCTCCTGAAGCTCGTCTTCGCTCATGTTCATCCAGCCATATTCGGTACCGTAGCGCTCTACGAGAAGCCGGCAATTCGACTCTTCGGCAACGAAGTCAGTCTCGAGAGTGTAGCCATCCGTTGTGGTTACGCATACTTGCCTGTCTCTCAACTTCTCATGCTCTCGCTTGGCGTTATCCTGATTGTCGTAGTCACGAATGACTGCAAGTTTGTTTCCATTTCCGTAGTTAATGTCTTTCCAGATACGAATTATATCTCGGTAACCCTTATGGAAAGAGAGCACCTTGATATCGTTCAGCTCGTGCTTTGACTGAAGGTAGGATTTGATAAGCAGCTCCTCGGTGATCCCCTCTACAAGGATAAGCCTGTGCGAAAAAAGGAGCTTGAAAATGTCGGTGTTCGGATTGTTGGCGAGATAGTCCATGTCCTCGGGCTGAAGCGCCTCGACAAGGCTGACTGCTGCACCGTTGTGGAGAATGACTACCTTATCCAAGCCGACCTTGTTCACGAATTCGGCGTCGTGCGTCGTATAAATCAGCTGGGTTCTGCTATTCTTCTCGCCGAACACCTTGAAAAAGCTCGCCATCAGGAGGGTGTTGTTCACACAGAGATGCGCCTCGGGCTCCTCGACAGCTACAATGCGAAGAGATATGCCGTCCGAAGTTTCGAGATAGGCATTCAGCATTACCGCCATAAGGATAAGGTTGCGGTAGCCAAGCCCCTGGAGCGAAAGGCTCTCGTCGTTGTACCCGAGACGGATACTGGAGAAGATGCTGCTCATAAGCGGCATATTTGGCAGGACGCTTACGGAGTCAAAGAAGTCTTTTGCTCTTGGATCGTCTGAGTAGTCCTGTCAGTTGATAACTTCGTCCAGTTTCGCAGCGTCGCGTATTGTCTCAAGAAATTCCCCGTAGCCCTGCTCTATGCGCTTCTGTCCAGCTGGATTCACATTCTCCTGCAGGAGATGAACGAGAGGCTTAGACCCAAGCCTGCCAGCAGATGCGGCAAAGTTGTCGCGCTCGGCAGGCAGAGAAAAGTACCTGAATCGTGCTAAGACGTCATAGGGCAAATGGCGGTCACCGCTTGCATCGGGCGAGACTATCTCATACTTATACTCGCTCATTGGCAAGAGGCTCATCTTAATGCTCTGGATATCCGTTACATCCATAACAAGGGACTTCACAAGTTCGAGCAGCGACTGGGGGTTCGCCACGAACCATCTATATCGAATGCGAGGAATAAGGTCGTCGCCGTCGGCAACCAGTAGGTCTTTGGCGTCGTAGGCATCAATCGGGTCATACTGGAGGTCGACGGTTACGGTAACAGATGGAATGACTGCACGAAAGGACTCGAGGCCCATGCTGCCATCAGCAATCTCGTTGGAATGCTCCTGAATGAAGGAATAGTAGTGGTCTTTAACATCGCTGTTGATGTCGAACCAAGAAAGCCTCTTACCGACAGACCCCTCGTCGGCCATGAACGGTAGAGTCATGGCGCGAAGGAAGTTTGACTTCCCGCTGTTGTTCTCTCCGACAAGGGTGACGAGAGCGCCGAGCTTAATGTCAGCAGACTTTAGGTTTCGATAGTTATTCACCTGGACCCGAGCAATTCTCATATACACCCACCCAATCCGCAAAAGTCCCTAGAAAAGAGCGCCAGTAAACATAAACTTTCTCAAAGGCTTCTTCCTGCCATCACCTTCGTGCGCGATCTCAATAATCCCTTCTCTCCTATAAGCGGCACTAGTATTTCAAACTCATCTACGCGCATAAAGGAAGCGCACTTTACTATCTATAATAATACCCTGCCCAAACGAAAGACAGAAGATGGGCGCGACAATCACCTTCAGAGTCTCCTTGAGGAAAACGAGCTGACGAACCTGTTCGCAGTGAACATGACTATACAAGACTACATCATACTCAAGCTCACCAACGCCACAATCGCCATACACCACAGCCGCCGTACATGCAAGGCGCTAAAAATACGATTTCAAAATTCAATGCAAAACTCCCGCACATCAGATATTCTGGAGATATGGGATGAATCATTCATGCGGCACGTCAAACTCCTGGCGGACATCTTCTATGATCTCAGCAAGCAAATGCCTGAATCCACGCTTGGCGCGGAAGCAGTAATGATTGAAGGAATAACAAGAATACAACGATTAATTTGTAGAGCAAATATCTAGAGAAATCATGCTGATTACACAAAACAACAAGCATGCAACATGCATGATAATAGTATCTTATCAACTGATTTTCACTAAACCTATTTCCCACTGAATCTATTATCTCAAAAACGTGCTTTCAATCGATCCGTGTCAAATTAATTATTGCGGATTAATTCGAACATATGTCCATGAGGCATAATATGTTGTGCATTAATGCTTGATTGGAGATTTCAATGATGATAGATGGAACACCTGATTTCAATGATGTCGCCAAGATGACTGAAGCCGGATCCGAACTGACTCAGTCACTTGGAAATCTGTTTCCAGGATTCGCCATGCGTAGCATTTCTAAGGCAGAAAGCAAAGCGACCGACAGAATGCTAGAAGATTTGAAAAAGATTAAAAATTCCCAAGATTCCTTAGGACTCAGCGACGAAAGCCTATCAGAGCTTATGGGTAATGCAATACAACGCCACAGCAGAAACGTTAATTTCGACGCAGTTCTCAAATTTGCAGCACCGAGAATTAATGTCGATTCCAATCCATCAGCAATCGATCGAGACTGGTCAGAACACTTCCGCGATCATGCTGAAAAAGCGTGCGACGACGACATTCGCAGAACATGGGCTGCAATTCTAGCAGGGGAAATTAACAAACCAGGTTCTTTCTCAAAACGCGCAATGTCAATTCTGTCTGACATGGGGAAAAAAGAGGCAGAGTCATTTGTGAAGCTATGCTCGTATTCAACCGGACTGGTTGCGAATCTAAACGGAAAATATGTAATTGCAGGCAGGATAATTCCGGTTTTAGTAAAAGATGAGAATGGCTCATCATTTAATGATGGGAAAATACGTTTAGATGAATTGAGTACCCTCGATTCCCTTGGACTAATTGATCAAATGCTACAAAACGTTAACTCTTTTCCAAGCGGAACATCCTCACCGTTTCTCGCAAACGATGCTCTAGTTATCGCAACAAACACCGGATCAGACAAAAAGATTCATTTTAGTGGAGCCGTCTTTCGCCCTGTTGGGCTGGAGCTCGCCCATATATGCAAACTCGGGTGCGCATCTAATCTTGCTGAAACCCTTACTAAGATATTTAAGGAAAATGATTTAGAAGTAAATATTACCCCGATTCAAACTGGCGACATCCAAATGCTTTAAATAGCGAATTAGCCGCCAGACGGAACAATACCAAGGAGACGCAATAAAGCAAAATACATCATGAATTGAGTTTTCGTAAAAAGCCAGCATAAATCCACCTGGCAATATAATTTCAATCGGCACATCTGAGTTATGGGCAAAAGTATCAAGTTGTACCCATAACTCAATTTCAAAATCGCCCGAAGCTTATTAGCTCTTTAAGAGCTTAGATTATGATGCGTTTAGCCCAAATTCACCTTTACTTACTGTAATTACTTATTCAATCCGCAAAAGTCCCTGGAAGAAAGGGCGCGAGAACATAAATTTTCTTAAGGTTTCTTCTTGTCGTCATTTGCAAACGTGACATCAATGTAATCACCACTTCGATTGACGATGGTGTCTAGGATATCCCGCGAGGTGAACACGTTCTTGAGGGACCACCTCGGTTTCCTGCAGTCCTTCGCCCGCATAATCATCTATTACGACAACGGCCAAAAGGAGATAACCAACCTCGTGAACACGCTCTTCAACACCTTCCTGGAAACGGAGGTCAGGAAGGTGTCTCCCTCCGACTACAGCCTATTCCAGGCGGCAAACATGTTCTGCACCCTTGCGATTCTCGAGGGGAAGCTCGAGAGCGATGGGCTTAGCAATTCGGAGAAGGAGTTCTTCATGAGTCTGAGAGACCTGAAAAAGAACTATTTGAAACCCGCCCACACGAAAAGGCTTTCCCTGTAGGCGTCCGACCGATAACTGCCTCCTGGGTAATAGATGGAAGCTGATTCGAGCGCTTGATTCGCTCGAATCAGCTCCTTTCCAAGCCACCCGCCACGATTCCCTAGTACGAAAACGGGAATGGTTACATGAAAAACGCCCGGAAAAAGGATATTTTGCAACCATTCCAGGAAGCTTAAATCAAAGCGTGATTCGGATTTAATTCGGACGATTTAACGCCAGGTAACACGACATAGACGAGATAGAACGAGATACCACGACATGCACAGGCAGCACGATTGAGCGGGAATAAAGTTCCGCCTGATTTTCTCCAAATATTGCTATATTACGTCCTTATTTTGCCAATTCATGCGAAAAGGCAACACGGCGTCTCGACGGAACCTGGCAATTTAAGACCGAGGGAGCGTCAAGGGCATACCGTGTAGCCAACACCCAAACTGAAGCAATTAACATCGGACAAAGCATCAGCCCCAACCAGAATAGCGAACTCTTCATTCACAGACCTGATGGAAGGATTAGGACGCGCGACTCGCACGGAAATGACCCCCTTTCCTCCTCGTGGATTAGTAGACATCAACCCTCCATCGCTCACCCTAGATGGCTTCTTTGTACTATATGAGGTCATCTTTTTACTATCAACGGTATGTCGACATGCCTAAACAAGCCCGCTCATCGCCAGCGAGTGAATCGTTTACCAGCAAGGTTGCCGTGACAATCCCAAAGTCACCGGAGGAAACCTTACTACGCTCGAAGCTGCCCTTGCCGTACTTGGTGGCGGTGACGCCAATAAAGACCAGAACACGCTCAATTTAGTTAATCAACACCACCCACATAGCGGGCAAATTTTTGTATCGGATGTTCTCACACTCTCAACTGAGTTGAATACCCCAGACTAAATGCTAGCCCTCATTTTCTAAACGCTCCTTTAGCGCCACCAAAGAAGAAAACTTATCTCCGATTGAATATGAAGCTGACTTGGAATTCCCCTGACCCGGCATTACTTCGGTAAGCATATTCTTTTGAATTAGATAATCTTTAGTCAAAAGATTCCGCAAAAGCTCTGCGGTAACACGCGCATCGTAAAGCGCCCCATGAAGGTTTTCTTCCGACAGCTTTATGCCATACCAATCTGCTGCCGAATGAAGCGACATCCTTTTCCCATTGCCCACTGCCATAATACGCGGGTATATCTTCTGGAGATCCAACCATCGTTGATGAGCTTCCGGAAATTCAATTTCTTTGAATGAAGTTTCTTGTCTGAGCTGTTTCAGATCATTTTCGCTCCACGTAACAAAACGGGTGCGCCCTTTGTCACCAACCCATTCGCGAAACAACCCCAATACAACCGACAGTGGATTCTCATCGTACACATCACGAAATCGAATACCCGTTAAATCGCGAACCTTAACGGATACGCTACTTGTATATTCTGGTCGCACATAGGAAGAAAACGAATCCAAAACTTCCCCAGCCGGGCTCACCCGAACAGAACCAATCTGAATAATTTCTTGCCGAAAAGTGCGCCGTTTATACTTTTGATCAACTTGAGTAAACTCAAGATCAATAACGATGCTTTGACTGTACGACTTCATGATCTTGCCTGCTATTCCAATCAAGTCTTCAAAGGAAAGGTTTCAATATTTGTCAGCTATACAAGTACGTTTTGCGTTTTCACATCTGGCATACAAACACAATCCTGAACTGCACCAATACTTCAGCTTCGTTCTAATCCAATAATAAATCACACAAGATACTTGTATGTCCATATAATGGGACTGCTGCTAAATTTTGCTTGCTTTATTTGGTGTTTTTCTCATTCATCGGAATAATTAGTAGAAGCGCCCAAAGTATTCGAATCACTTCCAGCGTTCAAGCGTTGGCAACACTGCCCCGAGCAAATTTACAAAAAATTGACTTTCGGAAAATTGCAACACCCGCCCAGAATCTTAAACTGAACAAGATAGAGATAATTACATACTGCTGACATCACCAACCAACAAGGAATCCCTATGAACACAAGTGATTCAAAGGCTCCAACACCACACACCCCTCCCGATACATCGTGGAGTGTCCAAGTAGACGAAGCGTATGCTGAGCGCATGATTCGAGCCCACAATAAGGCATATCGTCGAAAAACTGGCAAAGGCTACTTTATTTTCTGTCTTCTATTTGACGTACTCGTAGTAGCAGGAACAGTAAAATGCCTAATGGAAGGACTTAACCTCTTTGATGAATTCAATGGTTTCGCTGGAATGATCGGTGCCTACATTGTGTTTCCAGGATTAACAATCTTTTTTGGTGTGCTTGCCTTTGGACCCGACAAAGGTGGTTTCTTTGGACTTAAACGTGCAGCACATCAACTAGCAGAAGAACTCGTCCCTAACGGAAAAGGAACACTATTCGCACAAGCCACCGCATCAGGCATTACTCTGTCCTCGGAAACAGGAACATTACATATTCCTTATGCCGCCTGCTATGACACCGCCGCCATAGATGGAGAAACATTTGTGCTCGTAGGAAACGATAAAGAACAATCAGTTCTTTACCATATGGCAGGCAATAATGCCTACCTCCGCGACAATATCGGTTTCGCCTTTGCAGCGCCAGCAGAATTAGCTAATTCAATTATTGAAGCGGGGAAATCTCAATTAGCCCAATTATCAAAAGATACAACGGCATCCTCTACAACAATCTCCTCGCAAGAATAAACAGAATACACACGTTAAACCAACAGCAAGGCAGCCAACGCCACGGCGAATAGCGCCCGTGATAGATTCCCTGCCCACTTTTCACTACTATCCATTTAAAACATTATCCGCTTGTTACAATTACACCTTGCAACGAAAGACCTACCCCATTACCCCATATATCCCGCAGAAAAGAACACTATGAACACTAACCGCAACAAAATCATCCCTCTTGCTGAAGGTGAAGCCTTAGCACTCTTTGCCCTAACACTGTGTTCTCAAGCATTTCTTCTGCTGCTTGGCTGCATACTTTGCATGGTTTCTTATGGTATCTCCACACGTGTTTTATTAAACGAGAACGAAAAGCCAAGGTAAATAAAAAGATTGTTAACAGCAGAAAGCAAAGCTGCACGCAAGGCATCGCTTACGAGAATTATGTTTCTTACTAAACATATTGATGGAGTATGCGCAGTATTTATAAAATGAAGGGGGTACTAAACATACAGATCTACTAACCACACGCTTTGCACGAAAGGTTACTATATGTCAAATCGCAGTGAAGTTCGAAAGAAATCATTTCTCTATGTGGTCACTGCTGCCGTTTTAATGCTGACGGAATAGCTTTCGTAGAGTGGGAGGTCGTTCATGGCGATGTCCACTATAATTACCCTCCCCTAAAACCATATAACAAGCAAGAGAAACAAGAGGAGCCTTGTTACAATGAGAAAAATATTCCTAAGCTTTCTTTTCGCCCTTTGCTTTATGGGGATGGGTCAAAGCATAGCCTTTGCAGACACCATCAACGGTGACGGATACACATTCAATACGGATACTGGTCATCTTACTATTACGACCGATAGTGGTACTACCGCCTGGCGAGAAAATGAAAGCATCAATAAGGAAAACGTACTGAGCGTCGATTTGTCACGCAACTTTCCTACTGGCGTGTGTTCCATTGGGGAAAACGCCTTTGCAGGTTGTAGCAATTTGAGTGGCACCATCGAGCTTAACGCTCAAACCACAAGCATCGGAGCAAACGCCTTTACTGGCTGCAACGATATTGATTTGATATTGATTCCCGAAAACGTCGAAAGCGATATTGCGACCACCGACATTCCAAACAATGTTCCCTACCTAGTCTATTCATTTAATTCTGGTACTTTTAATTTCATTGTTAAAGATGTGCACTATGGCTCACAGAACACAATAGCCTTGCCAGATAATGATATTTTTTGTGGGGGAATATCTTACGACGGTTTTAAATTAGTGTGTGAAGACACCTTCCAAGTTAAACCTGCAGAATACGATGGGATTGCATGGTACTACCATACGGAAGATGATGATGAAATTACTATTACGCAATTTGTGATTAACAACATTGCTGGTAGAGAAACCGTCGAGCTCCCTGAATCCTTTGACGATCTTGCTGTAAAGCGCTATGACGAAGATGCTTTTTTAGACTGTGACCCCACTCATACAGTCGTTTTTGTTATCAACGAAGGCATAGAAGCCACCATTCCCGAAGAATACTCCAAGATTGGTATCACCACTGAAAACGGAAACAAAGTTGCGTATTTTACGCCAAGCACAATCGGCGTCTCCGAGCAAACGCTGAACATATTGACAGTACCCCATGACACCACTGTTCTCTTCGCAAAGGATGTAATTGTGTATTCAAATCGTGACACACCCTGTCCTGTTGTTTCCTATGAGGAAAACACCGGTGGTGAAATCATCATTACCAATGTCGCACTTAGCATTTTTGGGTCGATGGATGGATACACGGTTCCCACCGAGATTGAAGGCAAGTCGGTTACAACAGTAATGATAAACAGTCTAACCAACAATGAAATAGACAAGACTATTGTTGATAAGGCAGTAAATAAAATCGTCTATGAGTTGAACCCCGATAGTGATGATCCAGAAACCTTCACGATAACGAATATCACCCAAGGTAGCGAACAAACAAGCGTTGAAATCCCAAATGCAATAGGCGGGAAAACACTTCTCAGCATTGCCGATGATGCGTTTGACGAAAGCGTCGAGACTATCATCGTTCCCGAAAATACAACCATTAACCAGCCTGTAGATGTCACGAAAATCGTATACAAAACTAACGACGATGGCGACGTAGTAATCACGGAGGTTGTACCTGGTAAAGATACAGATGGTAGTACAAAGACGGTAGTTCTTCCAAAAACCATCCGTGGCGTAGAACCCACTTATTCTGAAGCTGTAAAAGAAGCAATGAAGACCATCCCGCACGGCCATAACGACGACACAAAATGGTATTCCAGCGATACACATCATTGGAAGGAGTGTGTTGCTTGTGGTGCAAGACTTAATGAAGCAGCACATACCTTTACTTGGGTAACTGACCAAGAAGCTACAACTACACAAACAGGCACGAAACACGAAGAGTGCACCGTCTGTGGCTATACAAAAACAGCTATCGAAATACCACCGAAAGGATCAACAACTAACCCCGTCGAAGAGGATTCGCTAACGGGTTCTAACGCTACGAGTGATGAAACATTGACTGACAAATCGGTTGTCTCACCAAAACAGACAATCCCACAAACCAGCGATATAACTGGAGTTGTGCCACTTGTCTTACTGGCAATCGCCTGTGGTGCTGCAGTAGTAGCAATTGTTGCGCTATGTTTGCGTAAGAAAAACCTAGCGCCACCAAGTAAGTGTCGCCCTACTCTTCGCCCCTCTTCTCCCCGTTCATAAGGAGTAAATTCGGCAAGGAAGCCCTTTTGATCAAGCGCTTCCACAATTTCATCCAGCACTTCTTGCGATTCTGCGCTTATATGGTGAAAGTGATAGCCACTCGTAATTGCCGACAAAGGACTCGAAACGCCGTTTTTGAGATCAGCCACAAATCTTTGAACATCTCTGCGATTTTTGATATGTAAAGGCGCTTCCAACTTGGCATACGTTCTATGGTTTACCAAAACATCTTCAACGCAACCGCCCAAATCAACAACAAGATTGAGCTCTTCTTCAATTTGATCAAACCCATGGCGTACTTTTACTAATTTGCAAGGCTGGGTATTGGAATCATTCAAAAGGTAACCACGATTGGTTGAAATAATGTCGTATCCCGCAGTACGGAGTAGCGCGATATCCTGCACAATAATCTGCCTGCTAACTCCAAGCTTTTCTCCCAAGGCTGTCCCCGATAAAGGAGTTTTGCTGGTCTGCAGAGTCCTAATTATTTCTTTGCGACGGGGAGAATCCACCATGAGAAAGCCTCTCTAAAAACTTTACTTTTCGTCTTTCTGAAACAAAAGCACTACTCCATTTTACGAAAGGCTCGTAATCAAATAAACAGATTACTTTAAAGCTCTAGCCGCAACTCTCAAGAAAATAGCTTTGCATCGAGAATGGAACGGCACTTTAAGAGCTACTACACTACTTGATTCGCTGAATTCTTAGATGGCTGCTTCATCCATCTCCATCGCTCTCGTTCCTACTTTTTCATCACTTGTATCGCTTAAGGGCTTCCCCTTCGTTTCCATTCCGAAAAGCGCAATTACTACCGCTACTACCGCAAACGCAGAAGCGAGCATTATGAAAACTACGGTAAAGCCTACGCCCTCACCAAATGAAGCATAGACTAAAGGCACAATAAACGGAGCAACAAAAGCACCGATACGACCAAAGCATGCCGCCCAGCCAGTACCCGAACCACGCACATCGGTCGGATATACCTCAGGTGTGTAAGAATACACGCAACCCCAAGCACCAAGAGCGAAGAAATAAAGCAAGCAACCCGTTGCTAATACTGCCATTTCCGATCCCGCATGACCAAACAGCCATGCAGCAAATGCTGTACCTGCAAAGTAAGCAATAAGAACTTTCTTTCTACCAATTCGCTCAATAAGCCATGCCGCACTAAAGTAGCCGGGAAGCTGAGCCAAACACATGATTACCGTAAAACCAAAGCTTTGCACCAAAGAAAACCCTTGGGCTACCAGCAAGCTTGGCGTCCACAAAACAAAACCGTAGTAACCGAAATTAATACCAAACCAAATAACCCACAAAACCAACGTAGCGCGAAGGTTATTCTTTGACCACAACTGAGAAAACGATTTCCACGCAGAAGTTTTGATGGCGCTCAACTGAGTCTTTTTATTGTCGGGAACAACAATATCTGCCTCTGCTTCCATTTTGGTAACAATCTCATCAGCCTGTTTATGCTTACCGATCAAATCAAGATATCTTGGAGACTCCGGGACCATAATGCGAAGTACCGCAGCAAACAAAGCTGGAACAGCTCCAACCAAAAAGGCAATACGCCAGCCATAAACTGGAATCAGCAAATAAGCAACAAGCGCCGCTATAATCCAGCCCCAAGCCCAAAAGCTTTCCAATAAAACTACGTTTCTACCGCGCTGCTTGATTGGAGAAAACTCACTAACCAGTGTTGATGCTGCTGGTAATTCCCCACCAAGACCTAAGCCAGTAATAAAACGGCAGATAACCAGCATAGTGAAATTAGCCGATACACCGCACAAGAAGCTTCCAACACTATACATAAGCAGGGTAAATAAAATAACCTTACGGCGACCCCATTTATCTGAAGCAATTCCCGAAAATGCTGCACCAATAATCATGCCAAAGGTGCCTGCACTTGCAAGCATACTTTGATCAAGGGGAGATAACGTCCAATCACTTCCTACTGCCGCTAAAACACCCGAAACCATACCTTGGTCCATTGCGTCAAAAAGCCACCCAATACCAACTATCAAGAGGATCTTGTTCATGGTAGGTGTCATAGGAAGACGTTCAAGTCTCTGTGAAATGTTCATTATCTCCTGCTTTGCTAGTTCGTGTTTCATGTTTTCATCTTCAAAGAGGCATGACTAACCATAGCACAGCATATACATCTGACAAGACACTTGTTTTGACAAATTACGAAAAAAGAAGGATGCAAGTAGCCTGATCCGAGCCTGTTCCGTATGAAAATGCCCGAAGACAAGAAGATTCTCCAGCTTCTTTTGCTGCTTTTCAAACATAATTAAGGTAACCACAAAAGGGAAAGTTCAAATCTCGAAAACTCCCCCTATTCCATTTTGCAACTTAACGCACTAAATGGAAACGACCCTAAGGAGCCTGCAATGTATGATCTCAAGGCACTCGTCTACGGCGCTGCTGTGGGAGATGCCCTAGGAGTACCCTTTGAGTTTCAAGGTCGCAATACCTTTAGATGCACACACATGTCATCTGGTGGCGTACACGGCATGCCTGCCGGAACGTTCTCGGATGATACATCGCTGCTTATTGCCACCTGCGACAGCATTCGCGCCTGCAATGGCGAAATCGATACCAACGACATGTCAAATCGCTTTTGCAACTGGCTCAACAACGGAGACTACGCCATCGATGGCAAGGTATTTGATGTCGGCAATGCTACCGCCACCGCACTCAACGAAGGGCGCGGCCTCACCCACGAGCAATCCAACGGCAACGGCTCGCTTATGCGAATAGCGCCACTTGCACTCACAGATGCCACAGATCAACAAATAACTGAAGTCTCCGCTATCACACATGCCCACCCCATCTCCACCACCGCCTGCATTGTTTTTGTGCACATCCTGCGCAAAGTAATGCACGAAGTAGACCTCCCCGCCGCTATACATAACACCATCCCCGACAACGAGCAATTCGCTTTTCTTGCCGACATCGAGAATAAGAGCCGCGATGAAATCCAATCCACTGGATTTGTTCTCCACACGCTTGAAGCAGCACTTTGGTGTAACCTCAATACAGAAAGTTACGCTGAATGCGTACGGGAAGCGGTAAATCTTGGTAGCGACACTGACACCACTGCATGCGTGGCAGGAGCACTTGCCGGAGCAATCTATGGATACAACGCAATCCCAGAGCAGTGGCTTAAAACTTTGCGTGGAAAAGACATTATAGATGCCTGTCTCTTTAAAACAGAATGACAGACTGAATGAAGTCGTATTGCCGAGAAAATACAAACTGAAATCTAAATCGAAGATTCTACTGAATTCATTTTAAGTCAAAGTTACGCCTCGAGTTTTAAAACTCCAAAACATTCAGGTTTATGAAAATTGGGAGTGTCGCTTTCTATCGCATTCCACGAAAGATAATGCTTTTGTTCAGTCAGGTTTCCGCACTTGTAAAAGTTGCCACGAAGCTGCATTCCCGATTCCACAAAAAACTCGGGATAAAATGATCTAATAAAATCAAACGGAACGCAGTAGGTAATCTCCCAGCCATCTTCAGTGCGCGTCGATACCGCATTAAAAAGATTATCGGTTCGTACAAGTCGCGTACGATCGGTTTTCGTTGTCCCAATTTGAACACCAACTGCACAATTTGGATTAAATTCCAAATTTAAATAACGCACATCTCCCGTAACTGGCGCGATAAAAAATTCCAAGCAACTATCTTCATAGGTGTTAGCTAAGAGATCCGATTCGGGATATTCGGCACGAATGTGCTCCTCTTGAGCCCACATTCTTACATAAATGCATCATCGCTATAACAAAGTTGCGCATAGGCGGAAATATCAACGGGATCAAGCCATTGTTGGTTGTTTATATCAAGTACTGGAACATTACCCCAATCAGGTTCACCATCCACCCGTACCACAGAATACGTTTTCAAAGATGATTCATTAACTTCTCCCCCGCTAGCTTTCTCTGTCTCGGATTCAGTTTTGGAAGTATCGTTTTCATTTGAAGTGCCTGCGACAATCCCCGTCTCATCAGAGGAGCCTTCTGTTCCTTGGTTAGAATTCTGCGAGCATCCCGATAAGAAAAAAGAGACCACCAGCATGGAAGTTATCAGCACGACAAGTGCTCTTATCATTTTTCGAGTCATGACAACCTCCACTTCACATCTGAAAGTAATTCAAATCTAAAAGTAACATCCAGTTATTTGACTTCTAAAAAATATCTGGATATTCGATCTGCTGCTTCTCAGTGCGGGGGCACACACTTAAATGGAATTCTAATCATATTTTATTATGACCGTAATTACTTCATATCCTACTTAAGCTCCTTTCGAAGCGCCACGATAACTGCAACAGATATATCACTTCCGAAAAAAAGTAATATGATAAGGAGCACACGAAACATTCCTAGACTTACAAAGTTAAGGGCTCGAATATGCTCTAAAACAGACAAAACAAGCATTCAATTGAGGAGCACTACTATGAAAAAAGAAACATTTGACTACATCGCTAAGCGTGTTGATATCCTCGCAGTATCTGATTTCAGCACACAAATTACCAAAGATGCAGCGCTTGCATGGAAAAACGCAGTGGCAGCCGATAATAGCGATGCTGCAGTAGAAGAAGCAACCACTAATTTGCTCAACATCCTTGAAGGTCGCCCCACAACCATTGATGATGTTATCGCATTTTTAGAGGGTCCAGCAAAAGAAATGATGGGCGAAGAAGCAGCGGCGCAAGGCTTAGCTGCACAGCTTGCACGCAAAGAAGCTGGAGCTAAATGGTGCGATTGCGAAGCATGCAGTGCCGCAACTGAAATCCTCGCAAAATTTGGGCGCATCGCAGATTTGCCGCAAAACTAGCATTTTTTTGCAAAAACTGTTCTTGTCGGGTCGATAATCCCCTATTCAGAGCTTCTGAAAGTCAATAAAGCATGTGAATAGGCTATGGATCCAAGCCTCATATTTACCAATTAAATACGTTTTGGCATATTAACGCTTTATCGGGTTGAAGTTAAACAACGTCGCGAAAAAACCTCAACCCGATAAAGCAATTTTTTGCCAAAAAGAAGCATTTTTACTCATTACTTTTCCAAATCAAGAATTCCAGTATGACCCTGGCGGCAATCATAACGTCGGCAGGGTCATAAGTAAGGTGCTTTCTACTACCTAAAATGATCTTCGAATGGGTAAAGCGACGAACGGGATCTGTGATACCATGAACGCACATTCCCCGACGAAAGGCTTTCCATGACTACCGTTATTGCACGACGCACACTCGCGAGTTTATGTATAGCCTTTATTTTGGCTATTTCATTATCTGGTTGTTCTTCAACTGAAAATAACCAATCAGCACAAGAACAACAGTCTGCTTCTCAGGCTCAAACAACAGATCAAAACTCGTCCGAAGACGCAAACAATAGCGAAGGAACCGAAATGCAACCTTCTTCTGATTTTATGCAAGTTGCCATAGATGAAGCTTATCAAGGCATTCAAGCCGGTGACGGCGGACCCTTCGGTTCAGTGATTGTGAAAAACGGCGAAATAGTAGGACAGGGCCACAATCGGGTACTCGCCGAAAACGATCCCACTTGTCATGGTGAAATGGAAGCAATTCGTGATGCCTGCAAAAACTTAGGGACACATGATCTTTCAGGCTGCGAACTCTATACTACTGCTGAACCATGTCCTATGTGTCTAGGGGCAATTCTCTGGTCCAATATGTCGCAGGTATATTATGGATGCACGCGCCAGGATAGTGCTGAAATAGGTTTTCGCGATGATGCCTTCTATCGCCAATTAAATGGGGAAGAAGAAACCGTAAGCGTGCAAGAGTTTGATAGGGAAACCTGTCTTGAACTTTTTAACGACTACGCTGCCGAAGATGCCCAGCGCTACTAATTACCAAAACAGCATATGCTAGAGCGACAATACGTTGTTCATTATATAGTTATCTGCTAAATCACTACTCAATTGTTGCCTCGGCATTTAATTATCACCTTGCTAGGAGTTTCTGTGCGTACACCACGTTCTCGCCTTTCAAAAGGCTTTTCTCTCGAAAAACGTCTCATAGATTGCGAACAAGCTCTAGAACTATATCCTGGTGTTTGGCGAGGCAAATGGAACAGATGGGGTTATGGAAAACCGTATCAACGAATCATTCTTGATCTTGGATGCGGTAAAGGAGAATATACGGTTGCATGCGCAAAACTTCATCCCGATACCCTGTTTATTGGACTCGATATTGAAGTAATTTGTGCTATTAGAGGTGCCGAACGAGCAATCGATCAAAAGATTCCAAATGCAGTATTCGTCTGCGCAAAGGACCCCGATTTAACCGAACTTTTCGCTCCAGAAGAACTCAACGGTATCCTCCTCAACTTTCCCACTCCTTACCCAAAAAAGAAACGAGCGCCGCTGCGCCTAACCTACCTCGATCGCCTCATAACGTACCGCAACGTTCTTGCACCAAAAGCCTCCGTTCGTTTGAGAACTGATAGCTTTCCTTTGCGTGACTTCTCCCTAACTCAATTAGAGCTTGCCGGCTACGATTTAAAATGGAAAAGCGACGATGTTCGTAAGCTTTTCCCTGATGAACCTCTAAGTGCATACGAACAAAAGCTCACCGCACAAGGAAACACCGTCTACGGGTTTGAAGCAGTGCCAGGCTCTTTACCTGAGCAAATCATACAAACAGCTCCTTTGAGTCTTGTGAGCTATTTACCCGAAAATGTTGAAGACTTAGAATACATTCCTCATGGAATGCAAGGATGCGTGACAAACATGCGTGGCCGTCGTGCTAATCGTAGAAAAAAGGGATTATCCGAATGGACTCGCCCCATTATTTAATAAACGCTTTTACCTTCCAGACAACAGCATAACAGTGCCCCAAATCATCAGATGTGATCTGGGGCACAAAATCCCATTATTTCTTAGGAAAAGATTTATTCTTCGTACAATTCAATGATGGCATCATCTTTGATTACGAATGCCAAACGTGCATCACCTAATGCCTCAGGCCCAAAAATAACACGATCGGCATCGTCCATGTAAGTTTCTAGCTTATCCACTTTGTACGCAACATGGGGCTGTTTGGATAAAATCTCTGGGAATCGAGTACCTTCCTCAAACTTTAGATACTCGATCTTATAGTCGTATTCATCAACACTTTCGTTGACCCAGAACCCTCCCCATTCGTTGTACACCATATTTGGCTTTTTATTAAGAACAGGAATTCCAATATGCATATACTCAGCAGACATTGAAGCCTCCTTATATTCAAGCACTAAACCACAAATCGGTTAGGACAAACGTATAACCACTCCTCTAGCCTATTCCTTAAAGAAAACAGGAGTATGAGCAGGGGTATTCCAAAGGCTCAAGAACTCATCATCCCATTTTGCAATATTCATCTGGAATCCGCCTGATTCTTGAACGGTCAAAATCTCTCCAACCATATTGGCAACTACTTCTACACCGAGCTCTTCAAGATACTCAACCGTATCCTTGTAGAGAATAAGCATTTCCATCATAGTCGTAGCGCCGCAGCCATTAATCATAACGAAAGCCTTGTCGCCTTTTTCAAGACCTACATGCTCCACCAACTTAGGAGCAATCATCCCAACCGTCTCTTTGGAGGAAGCCATTGGAACGCGAACACCGCCACCTTCACCATGCTGACCTGCGCCAATTTCCATCTGGTCTGTCTCGCCTAAATCGCCAAATGACATACCATTTTGGGGATGAGTTGCATCGGTGCTCTTTACTGTAATTGAAGCCATGCTCTCAGCATAGCGCTGAGCAATATCTGCTACTTCATCAAGAGTCTTTCCTTCGGCAGCAGCTGCTGCAGCAATATGATATACAGGCACACAACCTGCTAAACCGCGCTGATTATCTTCACATTCTCCATTATAGCGAATTTCTTCACCCGTAATTACCTGACGAACGTTCATTCCAGCTTTCTTTGCAAGCTTCATTGCTTGCTTTCCAGCTAGCTGGTCACCTGCATAATTGAGCGTCAGAAGCAAAACTCCGTGACCCTTATCAGCAAGCTTCATCGCCTCAAAAACCGCTGCCCCATTGGGTGCAGCAAAAATATCACCATCAACTTGAATATCCAGCATGCCCTTACCTACAAACCCCTTTTGTGCAGGTTCGTGGCCAGAACCTCCATAGGTAACAATCGTTACGCGATCCGCTTTTTCAAGATCTTTGCTTACTACGGTATGGCCGTCTACGGTTAAGATATCTCCATAAGCCAATCCAAAGCCCACAAGCTCTTCGTCAGTGATGGTCTCCTGGCTGTTAATAAATTTTTTCATCATTGGTTTCCTCCTTGTTTTTCGTAATGCACAGCTTCCCCTTATGCTTGCGCAAGACCCCTAAAAAAGCATGCCATCGATACTGCTCCAGCATCTGGCGTACCAATAGTTTTTTCTCCGTAGCTTTTTGCGCGACCAAATTTTGAAACAAAATTCTTTGAATTCTCTGCGCCCGCTTCTGCTGCCTGAGCTGCTATTTCAAATAAACCTGCTTCATCGCCTGAATATGCAGCAATTGCTTCACTCGCAGGAATAACCGCATCCATCATGGTCTTATCGCCCACTTCGGCACCACTCATATCGGCAAGCTCTTCTAGCGCGTGAGCAAACATTGCTTTTAACTGCTCGGTATCCACTTCAGCACCCTCAGGTGCTACTTCCTGTAGTCCATCAAGCCAAGTATTCCAAAGGGGGACCGCGCTGCCTCCATTAAGAACCATTACCGCCATGGCGACATCATCAAGCATTTCCTGGATACCGCCATCCGATTCGTCAATTGCCCCTTTTATCGCATTAGCGATCTTGACCATGGTTAACCCATGATCTGCATCCCCAAACTGAGAATCAATTTCAGTAAGTTTGTCTTCAGCGGCAATAACGTTTTCGCTCGCATGAACAAAGCGAGCTGCAAGCTCCTCTTTTGTAATCACTTTTACCCCTCCTAAAGCCTTTGACCCCCATCAAAGCAAAACACTAAACTCTTAAACTTAAATCGACCACTGAAAGTTTCTTCCGTTTAACACTAGATTGGTGCAGCAAAACAGCCATTGCACCAAGCGCATGGCATCCAAGAATCTTCGTGCACAAACAACAATTACGCTATACAGCGCAATACGGCATAGTAATGACGTAAGACCTTACGCATTGCTTCATCGCCTGTATTCAAAAGTTCAACCCAATTGTTTGGATGTTGATCGTATACCGCATCTCGTGCTGCAAGAATAAAGTCGGTGTAGAGATTAACTTTTGCGATACCGCCTTGAGCGCACCTCGCCAAGTTTTCATCACCTGAACCAGAGCCTCCGTGCAGAACAAGCGGAATTTGAAGTGCTGCATTAAGCTCTGCCAAGCGTTCAAAGCTAATATGAGGCTCACCTTTGTACGTACCATGCACGGTGCCAATAGAAACCGCCAAGGAATCTACCCCTGTTGCCTCCACTAATTTCTTTGCCGAATCCACTTCGGTATATACGCTCTCAGACATCGCATGGGGATTATTGCTTTCTTCAGTTCCCACATGGCCAATTTCAGCTTCAACCGTCACCCCATGAGCGTGCGCTAATTGGCAAACCTCTTTAGTAAGAGCTATGTTTTCCTCCAAAGTTTTACTGGAAGCATCAATCATGACCGAAGTAAAACCACATCTAATTGATTCTTCTACCGTTTCCAATTTGGTGCCATGATCTAAGTGAAGCGCCACAGGTGCATCCGTTTTTTCCGCATAGTACTTGCCCAACAGCGCAGCTTCTTCAATGCTTAACTGCTCCAAATGAACTTCCGCAAAACTCAAAATCAAAGGAGCATTAAATTCCTGGGCTACTTGCGCATAAGCACGAACGGAATTTGAATCTACAAAATCAGGTGAAGGAATAGCGTAGCCTTCCTTCCATGCCTTTTGAAGCATTTCATTTGAACTTACCAGCATATACAATCCCCTTCTTCAGCGTAATTCCCCACCGTACGCCTTTTAATTACACTCAAGCAACAAAGATAAGGTATCCCATTAACCCCATCCATGCGTGAATGTACCAAAATTATATCTTCCAAGCAGGTACGATTCTAGGAACTTTCAAATAGGTAAGCACCGCGAACAGGCTCTTATCGCCAAATCTTCTTTTAGAGATTGACAAACAACAAAACTTAACGACTGCAGTAAATGAGCATCCCATTTCAACTCATTGCAAAATAAGTGTTAAACGAGCCGTCTAGTCCCATGGTTGCAAAAAGCGCCGCCTTATACTCATAAATAAGACAATAACCTACAAGCGAAGCGACTTTTCATGACCGACTTCAACACCCCGCCAACCAAAGACGAAATACAATATGCCAGAGATGTCATACAAGGTAAACGCAAATGGGATGCGCGGATTATTATTGGATTTGCCATTTTCGGTGCACTTTTTGGGATCCTTGTTGGTTTTTCTAGCGCTCAAGCAAATAATGAATCTCTTGATATTGGTTTTACTTTGCTATGTTCGGGAATATGCGCAGCAACACTTGCAATAGTATCCATGCTTGTTCTTAACTCTATTCGATCAATAGGTGCTCTATGTAAGGTGTGGCTACCAGCACGCATTCTGGTCGGAATAGCCTGTCTGCTACTCGTTTCCCGAATAGTGCAAAAGATAGCGTTTTGGGTATTTTTCCCCTCTGAATTTATCGCCGATGTTGTATTGAGTGTACTTTTTTTAATCTTCTATATTTTGTTGTTCAATATTGGACTGCGAATTATTTTTGCCCTCTATTGTTTGATCACTGGCAAGGATGAAGATGAAATAATGACTCGTGCTATTGCCGCTAAAACCAATAAAAAGAAATAATGCGACATGTTATTTTCTTTGAGAAGGTGACGGTTATCCTCGTTTCAAATGTTATTCCAGCTCTTTTTTCTTGTGCTATTTCGACGTTCGTTCGTATTAAGTTCTGCATGCCGTCTTTCTTTTCAGGGACCTTATCCCTTTTCTCACTTAAGCACTATTTCGTATAGAATTGTGTCTATCTCATTCGCTCTATGCTAAAAAATACTTTAAGCATTACCCAACATAGGCCCATGCTATATCGGAGGTCGAACTAACATCATGAAAAAAGCTCGCTACTTAGAACTGCTATTCGCATTCTTTTCCCACTTCACGCCAAGCCGCAAGCGCAATAGCTCACTATTCCGGAGAGCTATCACTTCCAAAATCTACTGAACTTTATATATCTGATATTCATGGTGAATATGAAGCATTTGCCAACATTTTAAGAACTGGCTGCGGAAGTTTACAGCGCGTTATAAACGAAGCGTTTGACCAATCGCTAACCGATCAAGAAAAAGCAGCTCTTACCTGTCTAATTTGTTATCCGCAAGAAAAAATGGACTGTGTTCTATCCGACGAAGTTGAAACCGCAGCATGGTACGAAGAATCCATTTCACAACTATTAGTTTTGATTGACTATCTTTTACTTACTCATTCCAATCGCGAATTAGCCGATGCGCTTCCTGAAGAATTTACCGTTCTCACCCAAGACTTGCTCTCGCTTGATTACCCAACCGAAATCGTCTCATCGCTCATCGCAACCAACACCGCAGCTCCTTACCTGGAAGCTTTGTGCCTTGCAGTAAGAACTTTGCTCGTTGGCAAGCTTCATATGGTAGGCGATGTATATGACCGCGGTCCTTTTCCTGAACTGATCATGGACGAGCTTGCAAATTCGCCCCGTATCGATATTCAATGGGGCAACCACGATATTGTTTGGATGGGAGCTGCGCTTGGCCAGCGCGGTTGCATTGCTCATGTTGTACGCAACTGTGCCCGCTATGGAAATCTGTCCATCCTAACCGATGCCTACGGCATAAATATTTTACCCCTAGCCAACTTTGCACTTGAAGCCTATCGTGACGATCCCTGTGTTGGGTATGGACTAAAGGGCAACCCTGCTCTTTCGCAACAAGAATATGATCTCAATGTAAAGATCCAAAAAGCGATGGCTATTCTGCAATTCAAAGTAGAAGCAAAACATATCGATGACAATCCTTCTTTTAACCTGGAAGATCGAAAATTACTGCATAAAATTAACCTCGAAACTAATACGGTAGAAGTAGATGGTGTTGAATACGCAATTACCGATACGGTATTCCCTACCGTCGATTGGACAGATCCCTACAAACTAACCGACGAAGAAGAAGCGGTTATGTGCTCGCTTGAGCAAGCCTTCCTTAATTGTGAAAAGCTTCAACGTCACATGGCGCTCCTTCTTAAAAAAGGTAGCTTATATAAAATCGAAAACAATACGCTTATGTATCATGCCTGTGTTCCCCTTAACCCTGATGGAACACTTAAAGAGGTAAACATCTATGGTAAAACCTACAAAGGAAAAGCGCTTTTTGATGCCGTAGACAAATATGTACGCGATGCCTTTACCGCCAAAGATCCTGAAAGCCGCAAGCGTGGTTGTGATTTGCTTTGGTATCTCTGGCTGGGAGAAGGATCGCCTTTATTCGCAAAAAGCAAGATGGCAACGTTCGAAATTTATCTGATCGAAGATAAAACAGCACGTAAAGAAGTAAAAAACTCTTACTACTCGCTCCTTGAAGATGCCGAAGTTCTTGATGCGATTTTTGAAGATTTCGGTATGAACCCTGAAACCGCACGCATTGTATGCGGTCATACGCCTGTCAAAGTAAAGGATGGCGAAGATCCCGTTAAGTGTGGTGGCAAAGTCATTATTATTGACGGCGGAATGTCTAATGCCTATCAATCTACCACTGGCATTGCAGGTTTTACCTTGGTCTCTGATGCCAAAGGAATACGTCTTGTATCTCATCAGCCTTTTGTGGGAAGCGTTGCTGCAATTCGAGAAGATAAATGGGTTGAATCAACTGAACGGATCATTAGCGAGGCAGACCACACACTTCAAGTTGCCGAAACTGATGCAGGAAAACACCTCAAAAAGCGTATTGCTGATTTAGAAAAACTAATTTCTGCTTATCGTAAAGGAAAGATTGCAGAACAAATATAAAAGTAGAATGAGCGCCTGCTTAAGCGTACAACCAATGCTCTAAACAGGCGCTCTTTGAATTTACTTTGAATATATAGCTCTGATGCTCTTTGCTTTTTCTAAATAGGATCGCTGTATAAGCCCTTTTCACCCTCGTCGGCATTATGAACATCAAACGACGCACGCCTGTTCCAATGATCAACTGCTTCTTCGTAGGTAGGCTGTTTTGTCTCTGCTTCATAACCGCACTTGTCGCATGCAACATAGTAGGATGGTTCACCACTGTCACTATCAAACCATTCAGAAACATGAACTTCAGGACTTCCGCAATACGGACAAATATTCAATCCAGCCATTTCCCATCCCTCCTTCAGCATTTGAAATGCGAGAAATAAGCTTCTTTAAGTCTTGCACCAAACCTTTAAATCCCCTTTTGCTTAGTGCAATTTTCTCTATTCCTATTGTATACCTTATAGCCATGCCGTAGGACTGGATTAATCCAGGTATTAATCCAGGTAGCACCCCAAACCAAAACGAGAATGACGCTACATCGTAAGCATCATGCAGCCCGTACCAAGCAAAATTGCCAAAATCATTTTGCCAAAAGCCTTATAGGATCTACCTAAGCGACCCATTCTTGGCTCGCTGTCCCTGTATGGCTTGTCGTGCATACGAATAGCAACAGAATCAGTTAGCAAAAAGCCGCACATTTTAACGAATTGCACAAACGCATAGATATAGAAAATTAAAGCGATGAATTCCATAGAGTATTCCTTTGCCTAAACAGTACCAACAAATTTCAGCAAGCCGCCGATTCAGACATTCTCAGACGACAAAGTTTAGCCCTATCTCGTTTTAGGCCCATTATGTCCTTGAAGAGGCACATCAGACAAATCATCGCGTGCAACGACCGTATATTTAGGCATAGTAATTGTGAATCTCCCTTTTTCATCTAAACGAGAAAGATCAAGTCGCCTCTTGCTACTAGGATGATCCACTACAATTGTTCGAGGCTCAGTCGCATAGTAGCTATCCGACACCGTACCAGTGATATCAGTACCTACCAAAAACAAATCTGGATTATCCAAGATAAACAAAACATCAGAAGGACTAAGCAGTGAAGGCGTGCGCACTGCAACAGGTCGATCCGAATTAGGATCTTGAACACAAATGAAAAGCTTATACGTGTCGAAATCTTGTACTTGCCTATTGAAATAACTTACTACTTTAGTTATTTCGTTAGGCTCTAATGGATTTTGAGATACTGGATAGCCTTGATATCTCGAAGAATCCTGAGATCTTGCAGGATTCTCGGGATAATCGTAACTCGGATATGCAGATTCCCGAGAAGGCGAATATGAAGAGTCGTAGGAAGAAGTTCTACAATACGAGCTACGCCCGTAAGAACTGCCAGAAACGTTTTTGTTAAGAAATTCTTCTATGATTTTTCTACCGAAGCCAAACATGCGATATTCCTTTCCGAACTAGAAACGCCAAAATCACTAAAATGCCCCAAAAATATATAAAGACCTCGGTAAGATCAATCAATCATTTATATTGTTCCTTATCTTGCGATTTTAAACAATACCCTTTCTGCCATTTATTCCGATCCTTGCAAAAAGTGATACGACACGAATCGCAAGGACAAGTGATTCCACTTTGAATTAGTATCATAATTACGCTATGAATATTGATTCAGAAAATATCAAACACACCTCAAACACCACGGAAGCTATGAAGGACAACTCCCCTTCAGTAGTCCCACCCGCTTTAATCATTATGCTTGCCGTTGCTTCGGGTATGGCAGTAGGTAATCTCTACTGGGCGCAGCCTCTTTTAGCGCAGATCACTCACAGTTTTGGCATAGATACTGCTCAGGGTGGCTTTTTAATAATGGCAACTCAGATCGGATACGCTCTAGGCCTTTTCTTTATAGTCCCGCTTGGTGATGTTCTCCATCGTCGCAAGTTAATATTTACTATGATGCTGCTCACCGTAATTGCCCTTATAGCAGTTTCTCTGGCACCTTCTTTTGCAGCGCTTGCTTTTTCTCTCGGCTGTTTAGGTTTAGTGACCATTTCAGGTCAAATAATCATGCCCTTAACTGGCGATATATCGAGCCCAACTGAGCGAGGCAAAAACGTAGGCATTATTTCTGGCGGAATTACGATTGGTATTTTATCTGCACGAACCATAAGTGGCCTGGTTGCCGATGTGTTTGATTGGCGCGCAATTTATCTTTTTGCAGCAGGAATTAATATTATTTTGGCTTTCATTATTGTCCGCATGATTCCTGAAACACCCGATCGGGAAAAAATATCTTACCCAGCCCTTATTCACGATGTATTTCATACCCTTCACACCACCCCAACCCTTATCCCTTTAATGATGATTGCGGCGTGTTCATTTGGCATTGTATTCAATATTTTTTGGACATCGGTTACCTTTCTGCTTTCAGCAGAGCCATTCCATTATTCAACTTTTCAAATTGGCCTAGTAAGCTTAACCGCAATTACGGGAGCACTCGCCGCCATGAAAGTAGGATCATTGCAAGATCGTGGATTGGGGGTTAAAGCAACAGGTGTTTTTCTTGCCCTTAATTTGACATGCATTATCCTTGCAGATTTATTTGCAGAAACTTCAGTAATTGTTCTAATCGTGCTTGCGGCAATTTACTCACTCGCCAACCAAAGCGTTTCGATTTTGAATCAATCACGCCTGTTTTCTCTTAATCCAACCAAACGAAGTCGTCTCAATACCTGTTTTGTAGTTAATAATTTTATATTCTGCGCAATTGGTAGCACCCTCGCCTCAATACTTTGGAATATAGGAGGTTGGCATGCAGTTATGACTGGAGCTGCTATCACTCTCGTAGTCGCCCTAATAATCTGGGCGGCATCATACAAATCATCAAAAGCATTCGATGAGAAAACTCATCTTCAAGAAAAAGTTCGGTAGCAAGCCGCCAGAAAATCAAAGGACCAGAAACAAGCGCTAGCACTTCTACCTGGACATATGAAAACAGAATAAACCGAATACTACGCGCAAACTACAGTACGGCATTCTTTATCCAAGTGTCACCCTTAGCGCGTAAACCATTAGCAATCCCTCTGCAGCCCATAAGAAAGACTCCCATCACCAGCCAAAGCGCCGCTATACGAGCCAAATCATCTGGCAAATATGGCCCAATAGCAAATACCAAGACTACCAATGCAGCAATATGCACAAGAGCTGACGCTCCACACGTAAATGCCAAGTAGCGAAAATCACCTGCTCCAATCAAAATACCATCGAGCGCCCACATCCAACCCTGAAGCGGCATCAGAATACCAACCACGATCATTCCAGTTGTTACCAGTGTTTGAATAGCAGGATTAGGAGAAAATAGCGACCCCGCAACTAATCCTAACATTGCAAAAACAACCCCAATAATAATTCCTGCGATAAATCCTGCTCGCGCTGTTTCTTTTGTTAGATTACGTGCACGATCATACGCTTGCGCACCTAACTCTGCCCCAACAAGGGTTTGACCCGCTATCGCTATAGAATCAAGAGCATTCACCGTAAAGTTCCAAGCCGCATTTACCACTTGATAAGCTGCAAGTATTTCAGTGCCCATGGAAGCTGCAGCCATCACACTTGCCACTAAAGCCAAACGAAGAGCCAATGTTCTTACAAATAAAGGAAAACCATCACTTCCCGCAGAAACAATCCCGCTCGCAGACGGTTCAAGAGAAGCTCCTCCTTGCACAATCCAACGCAGCGCAGGAACAAGCAGAAAGATGCCCATAAACCACTGGGCAATTGCCGTAGCAATACCAGATCCAGCAATACCCCAGCCCCAAACGATTACAAACAAAATATCAAGCACGGTATTAAGAGCTGCACCACTCACTGCAGCAACCAAGGTGATATTCACTTTTTGCAACCCTCTAAAAATACCATTCGATGCATAAACTAATAACATCCCAGGAACTCCAAGCAAAACCATTTGAGTGTAAATAGTTGCCTGTTGAAGGGTTTCTCCCTTTCCGCCTAAAAAGCTACAGAGGAGCTCGGCAAAGACAAAAAGCAGTACGGCTAATACTAATCCGATACTTAGTGACAGCCATAAACTGTTCATGCCAGCTTGCAAAGCCTTCACGTTTTCTTCCTGCGCCGAAAAGACGAGCAACCTGTGATGTAGTGGAATATGCCAGAAATACACAAAGCCCAACTGCCGTCAGGACAATGGTTGATCCCAAAGATAATCCTGCCAATGCAGAATCGCTAACATGTCCCACGATTGCTGTATCAATTAGAACAAAGGTCGGTTCTGCGATTAGCTGACCAAACGTCGGAATTGCTAAAACAAGAAGCTTTTTATTGGTTGAAGGAGTTGTCGTATTCGTTTTCGTATTCATAGGAGCCATTGTAGCAGCCCGTCTTAAACAACAAATTCCCAACATTTATCACTATGTAGACTACGTACAAAATCCTGCTTCGATATAATTCAGATAAAACAATAGCGCCTGATCATGTGCGAGGGATTATTATGACTACAGACAATCCAAAAGCCACAGATAATAAAACAAATGAAAACTGTTCAAAAACTACTAATCTCGAAACACAAGAGCCTGAAATAATTGATGTCACTCCACTTGATTTAGATCAAAACAGCAAGGCCTTCGGGGATAAAAACGGCGATGTTTTTGAGCAGGTAACAGCAAAATACTACGAAGTCACAAGCGCCATAAGCGATAATTCGTCAACTGTCTCACCTGGTGATAATAACTCTGAATCCGACGTGCGGAACAACACTACCACCAGTAAAGTAACAGCTACAGCAGAATCTACCAATGATCCTGTTACCGTGATCCCTAATGTTATCCCAGTCGATGGAGAAGAAATTCCCGCATCACAAACACAAAAAATCAAAGGTGCAGCCCAAATGGCAGCAGGTGGCGCCCTTGCGGTTGCAGGCGTACCCCTCCTTATTCTACCGGGTCCTGGTGCAGTCTTTATCGTGGGCGGCGTCGCACTTGCAAGCAAAGGTCAACGGAATTTTTCTGGACGAGCAGCTTCTCCTCTTGAAGCTAAGCTTGATACTGCCGCAGCTAAGATGGCAGAAATTGCAAAAGAACAAGCAAAGCAAGCCGCCCAAAATGCAGCAAAAGAAGCTCCCCATGTTGCAAAAAATATTGCGCAACAAATTCCTATTGCCGCAAAAAAGGCTGCAGATACGGCACCTGTAGTAGCAAAGAAAGTAGCAGATACAGCACCTATCTTGGCTCAAAAAGTTGCGGACACCGCACCTGTTGTTGCCAAAAAAATCTCAGAAACAGCACCAGTAGTGGCTAAAACTATCGGAGATAAAGCACCTATTGCAGCAAGAAAAGTGAGCAAATCAGCACCTGTAGTTGCCGAAAAAGTAAGCAAGCAGGCACCTGAAATTGCCCGAAAAGTCGCCGATGGAGCAGCGACAGTGGCAAACGCCACCATAAAAGCAGCGCCTATCATTACTGACAAAGTTGCAAAGTCAGCCCCTCGAGCTGCAGAGAAAATGGCGCAGACTGCTCCCAAGGTTGCTGACAAGGTAATAGCGGGGGCACCCGTGGTTGCAGAAACAGTATCAAAAGCCTTAGTAAAGGGTATTTCCCTTGGAGCAGACTTGCTCAAACAGGCAGGAAATAAAATTACCGAATCCAAAACCGATTCAGAGCATACCCACTCGAACACACTTCATACGAAGTAATACAAAAACAAACCCAAGGATTAAACAAGGAATAGTTCCTCCCACGGAAAAGGAAAATACCCCAATCCGAGATAAAATAATCCGCAGACGCTGGTGCCAATCGTGGTGCCAAGATTGGTTGTGGTCAGAAATAACCCATTTATAAAGTCAGGGGCATCAGGGGCAGAACGAGACACCATAAACTGATCAGTGGTATTTGCTACACCCACCACAATTCCAAGAAGCACGACGACTATCGCAGCAAAAAGATTATTTGCTTCTGACACTAAAAGCAGCACATAAAGCAGAATGAGCAACAAGGGTCCAACGATCATAGTTTTATAAGGGGCTCTACCAAGTGTCTTTCCCGCAATGATATTCCCTGCAACATTAGAAAGCCCATATACCAACAGCAAAGCACTTACTAAAGCAGCATCCAACCCAATGGAACTACCAAGAAATTCTGCCATGAAGCTATAAAATCCAAACATCGCTGCATTAATCGCTCCTGCCGCAAGGAGAGAAACTAGAACTACAGGACGCTTAAGAACGGCAATTTGCTTGCCATACGAAAGGGGCTCTTTTACAGGCATCGAAGGAATAGCTATAACGCTAAGAACAAATACCGCAATTGTAACCGCGGCAAAGAAGCTCATGGCAGCTGGAAACGAAATATAATCAGCCAGCATACCTGCAATGGGCGCACCAACAACCATACCCGCTGAAACACCAATAAAAACCTGCGCTGAAGATTTTGCGCGCTCTTCAGGAGCGGCACCCGTATGCTGAGCAAGAGCCATCGCCATTGACACATACAAAGGATGAAACGCAGCAGGGATCACTCGAGCAGCAACAAGTATTTCAAAAGTTGGTGCAAACACGGACACCACATTACAAAGAGAAAAAACGCCGAGCGACAGAAGCATCACTTTCTTACGATTAATTTTCGAAAACAAAAGCGGCATAGTAGGGCCCGCGAGAGCGACAACAAGAGCAAATCCACTGACAAGAAGCCCTGCGTCAGGAATTGAGACACTAAACCTTTCCGAAACATAAGGAATAACACCTACTATGCCCATCTCAGTATTGAGAATGCTAAATACGCCCATTGTTAAAATGAGAACCAGCGTCTTGTTGTTTACTTTTTTCACGAAATTCCTCTATCTAAATACGGAACAAAACACCAAATGGCTACATAAAATCAGCGAATCTATCAATTGAATTTTGCCCAGTATAAGAAGAATTAACTTATATGTATAATACTTATATCTGATTTTTAGCTATTACATGATGTTATACTTCATGAGATGAGATCATCAAAACCGTTCGCTTCTTGCTTGGCATAAAAAGCGTTCGCCTTACGCTTGCCTTTACACTCGGAGGTAGCTTCCATGGAATTTCGCTCGCTACGCTATTTTCTTATGATTGCTCGAGAGGGAACCATTTTAGGTGCCGCAAAGGTACTTCATGTATCCCAGCCTGCCCTTTCTCGCCAAATGAAAGATCTCGAACGAGAACTCGGTTGCACGCTTTTTACTCGAGGTAGTCGCCGCATCGAATTAACCGAAGCTGGAATACGCCTGCGCAAACGCGCTGAAGAAATAGTCGATCTAATGGAGCGCACTGAATCGGACTTCCTTGCTTCAGGAGACACCATCACGGGTGAAGTTCGTATTGGAGGGGGCGAAACCCCTGCGATGACCTTTATTGCAGAAGCTATAGAGCAAGTTTTATCGGAATACCCTCACCTATCATTTAATCTCTACAGTGGCAACGGCGTCGATGTTGGAGAGCGTCTTGATATGGGACGCTTGGATTTTGGCTTGTTCGTCGGGAATGTAGATCATGATAAATATGAAGCGCTAAAGCTTCCCATGAAAGACACCTGGGGCGTCATTATGCGAAAAGACAGTCCTCTTGCCTCGCACACCACCATCAAGCCTGATGATCTGTATAATCAACCACTTATTCTTTCCCAGCAGGCTCTAAATGATATGTCTTCTTGGTTTGGTAAAAATGCCGACAAACTCAACGTTGTTGCAACCTATAATCTCCTCTACAATGCATCGATTCTAGTATCTCAGGGTATTGGATACGCACTAAGTCTCGATGGTTTAGTAACTTCTTCAACTAACGAAAATGCTCTCTCTTCATCAGTAGGAGAAACACGATCACAAATGCTCGATATCACTTTTCGTCCTCTTGAGCCACCGCTAAAAGCTGATATCTTTATTGCCTGGAAACGCTATCAGAGTTTTTCTCCTGCCGCCGGAGTTTTTCTAGAAAAGATAAAAGAGATGTGGCAATAAGCGCATAGATACGACGTTACTTACCCTGCTTCATCTAACAATTTCCGGTGTACACGTACCTCAAATGCTTCCGCGCAACCTCAGCTAAATGATAGACAGATTGAATAGGCGTTGGCGCTATCTCCTTCATTTTGTAGCAAGGGAAAAAACGGCTAACATGGTAAGGAATTTCAGGATTGAGCGAAGCTAACCAACTCGATAACGCATCGATTTCTTCCTCTGAGTCGTTCATGCCTGGCACAATAAGGGTAGTTACCTCTATATGGCAAGTCGAACACTGCGCGAAAAGCTCTATTGAATGCATAACCGTTTCAAGTGAACCACCCACAAAGGAATAAAAATCTTGGCTAAATCCCTTCAAATCTATATTAACGGCATCCAAATAAGGTAGCAGCCTCTCAAGCATTTCAGCATTAATCGTGCCGTTACTTACTAACACATTCATAAGTCCTGCTTCATGAGCAAGATATGAACAGTCGAATACATACTCAAAATTAATCAGAGGTTCATTGTAGGTATAGGCAATGCCAACATTTCCTTGTGGTTTTAGACGAAGTGCTTCGTTGATCAATTTTTCTGGCGATATTTCCTGCCAGGGAACATCATCAATACCCGCTTGAGAAATTGAAGCATTCTGACAAAATGCACAATGTAAATTGCAGCCAAATGAGCCAATAGATAAAATCCTACTTCCCGACATAAAACGCGCAAACGGCTTCTTCTCTATAGGATCAAGCGCAAGACTGGTAACCTTCCCATATGAATCGCTTACCACCTCGCCATTCCGTGCACGCCTCGCACGACAAGCTCCCACTTGACCTTCTGCAAGAACACAGGAATTTGGACAAAGCGAACAATGCACCCGCTCCTTTTTAGGTTTCTCCTCACGAGGCTTCATGTCGAATCACTTCAAAACGCTCGAGCTGGACATCGTAATCATCTACCCGTATACCTGCTTTTTGTTTAGCTATTGCAACTTGCTGCGCCACTGAATCTACTCCTTCAAGATCGGGAAGCAGCAGCCCGCGCTTATAGCCTTTCGTTACCATCACCCCATAACGACAAGGGTCCAAATCAGCTTCCGAATTGATGGGCTCTGGCTCAGTAAGCACATCAACGCTTACTTCGAGACAATCAAGCTCATCTACCTGAATTGCCGGAAATCGCGGATCACGAGTAGAAGCCGAAATACCGTTTTGAATTATCTCCTGAGCAATGCTTGATGTAGTGGGTACGATAGTGCCAATGCAGCCTCGAAGCTCTCCATTCTTGTGAATAGAAACAAAGACTCCTGCTTGTTGTAAAAGCATTTCATCGGGTAAAGCGTTTTGCCACTCGTCAGTAAGTTCAAGTGGTTTTCCAGTACGAAGATAGGTTTCGATTGAAGCACAAGCAAGTCTTACATAAGGGTCAGCACCAAAGCCTCCTGAATTAGCAGTATCCAACCGCTCAAAAGCAGCAACTGCATAGCCAACCCCAAAAAGGCCCCTCGTAGCTGAGAAGTTCTGCTTGATAGGCACCAAACAAAGGTTTTTCAGATGCATGAAAACCCGCTGAAGCGCTTTTTGCGCGAACTTTTCGTAGAAGAAATTCCTCTAAAGCCCCTGCCATTATCTGGAACGAACGAACTCCGCACTCCGCAGCAGAATCACATATCTGTTCATCTAATTCAAAAAGACCCCTAAGGTTGCCTTGTTCGAACAGATCACAAAGACCCTTGTCAAGCTTTGGTCCCTCGGGAGCAAACCCATAAGGGCCGTCCGCTTTTAACTTATGAGACAAATCTCCACTTGCAACAAAAAGCACAAGATCGGCCAACTACCTCTATTGCCTCCGCAATCACACGGCCAAAGCTTCGATGAATATCAGCAGAGAGACCCGATAATCCTACGTGCACCAAACGATAGTTCGGCCTTATTCTGGCTTCTCTATACGCTTGCTCAATGAAATACAGCGGAATAAACGTAGCATGATCCATTTCCTGATCACGCCAACTACTCGGAGCGGTCACTATATTATTTCGTTGAGCATGCTTAATAATAGCCTGACTAAGCTCAGTATCAATTCCCACTTCTAGCTGCGTTTGTGGCGCACCGAAGACATCCATATCCCCTGATAAAGTAGTATCACTAGTCACGTGAAACCCATCTCGATATGCAGTCACATGAGGTGAACTTACCACGATAGTTTCTGGACACAAAGCCACAATCCTACGAGCTACTTCTTTGTAAGCACTGATTGTTTGCGCTATACCTTGCTCCTCCCCACGTCCAACCGAAGGAATGATGAGCGGCGGATGAGGAACTACATACCCTGCTTTGATGCCCATACTTGCCTCCCTGCTTTAGAGGAATATCTTTGCTTGTTTAGATAATCTCGAAACCTAGACCACTCTCATCGCAGCACTACACTGGGATTGCGACGCGGTGCTGTACGCTGGTATTTCACATCGGAATAGCCCATAAGCATACATACCACCAGCGGCTTCTCTTCCAAATCCATATCTAAATACGCTTGAATATCTTCCATAGCCGCAATAGTACGCCGCAAATAACCGTTATAAAGCACCCCGATGCCCAAGGTAGTACCCACCATCTCAATCGCCGAAGCCGCCAAACCCGCATCCACAGGATCTGGAGCTTGAATGCATAAGACTGCAGGAGCGTTTCGGAATAGATAATCTTGAGGATGTTCTCCTTCTCGTAAATTCAAAAAGTTTTGTACGCTTTCTTGAGGAATAGGTAATTCTCTCTGCTCCTCGAATGCTGAACGAAGATTACTCCATATTGTCTGCTTTAAGTCTTCTAGGCTGTCCTGGATGAACACAAAACGGCACGCCTGAGCATTCTTTGCCGTAGGGGTATGCGCTGCCGCATCAATAAGAAGGTGCAGATCATCATAAGAGAGCGGTTGCTCCTTAAATTGTCTTACACTTCGACGAAATTTTATGGTGTTGAGCATATTTTGAGTAGGAATATCAAAGGTCTCAGAATGATATTCAATAGGTTCATCGCTATAAACCGAAATCGAAGGAGCAGCCTGGGGACAAATCGCAATACAATGCCCACATTGCAGACACTCATCAAAAACTTGGGCTTTACCTTGGGTTATTGATAAAACTCCAGAAATACAATCAGACACACATGCTCCGCAGCCCGTGCAGAGATCTTTATTGATGCGAATCATGGTGAACTCCTTTTAAATCGGTTAACTCTAATATGAAGCCTTTAGAAATTCATGTTTTCGAAGAGCTTAGAACTATCGAAATTGCTCGTTTATCGTATTCGTCTTGATACTTCAGTATATATCGCTTCTTTAAAGCTGCCACCATAGAGAGACAAAACAACGTCATACAAGTCACCCACCAACGTGATTCCTTGCTCTGTGGCAAATGTATGAAGCGCATCATAGGCGGCAAACATAGGATTATCTTCTGAAGAAGAAAAGTCTCCTGCAACAATTTCCGGAGTTTCTCCCTCATCATCGACGAGCATTGTTAAATCAATGCAATTAAGCCATTGGAGATAGGTGCCCGCTGGCTTCACTCGTAATCGCGACGATTCAATTCGCCTCGGTATACATTCTTCAGCGCAGAAGCCTCCCGCATAATCACCTGATACAACATGGGCTTCATCAATTCGATAAGCTTCTTGAAATGTTGCCGTCCAACCTTGATTTTCGCAATACGATACATGGTCTATGAGGGAAGATATGAAATCATCTTCTTTACCCTGGATATACGCCACCGATGTTTCGAGAAAAAACTCCTCTGGACATTGAACTATCCGCCACCTATATCCTTCGGGTGTGATACAGATTGAATCATCGAACCAAGAATCAAGTCTTTGAGCTTGATTAAGTGCCTCTTTTAGTACCTGCTGTTTTCGTTCCAATTCATTGATTTGCTTATCAATAGATTCAATTCTTTCTTCCAGTAAAACCTTTAACGACGAACTTGAAGGATTCATTAAATAAGTTCGAATCTGACTGAGTGACAAACCCGTACTTTGAAGTGCTGAAATAAGAGCATAATCAGCAAACTGGGTAAACGCGTAGTAGTTATACCCATTCTTTGCGCGGATTGAAGGAGAAAGCAAATCTATTTTGGCATAGTGACGCAGGGTCTCTTTTGTGGTGCGACACAATTGAGCGAACTCTCCCGATTTTAATAAAGGGTCCATGCTATCCCTTCTTAATCAAGATCAAAGAATATCAAAAAGGTGCTTGACCATGTTGTTACCCCACAGTTTATCGTAAGAATCGCCGTAAGAACAATGCGTAAAACGAAAGAGTAGCTATGAAACACTCAAAACCAGAAGCACCCAAAGAGACAAATGCTGCAGGTAATCCTCTTCCCCGCAATTGGATTTCCGTTATTGCCATTATTTGGTGCGGTCAAGCGCTTTCTATCTTCGCAACCGTAGCAGCAAGTTTTGCCGCTATGTGGTACATCACAGAAACCACCTCTTCAGCAATATGGCTCTCGTTGGCATCTATGGCTGCTCTTTTGCCAGTTGCTCTCTTGAGTCCCTTTGGAGGAGTAGCAGCTGATCGGTACAATCGAAAACATGTCATTATCCTAGCTGACGGAAGTGCTGGTATCTTCTCATTCATTCTTGCTCTGGTAATTATGTCGGGTCATTTAAGCGTGCCGTTGATGCTTCTTCTTTTAGCTGTGCGTACCGGCGGGCAAGCCTTTCACGGCCCTGCTATGTCTGCTCTCATGCCTCACCTTGTACCTGAGCGGCATCTTATACGCATAAATAGCATGGATCAAACTATAACCAGTTTATCCTCTATCATTGGACCCGCATTAGGCATTCTCTTATACACCTTTATTGGATTACAGGGAGTCATGCTTCTTGACGCCGCCTGCGCCGCTCTTGCCTGCTGCTGTCTTGGCGCAGTTCGCATTACCTTAAATTCCCCCCATGCTTCTGAACGGAAATCAGTTCTTCAAGAAATGAAAGAAGGTTGTCATTTCATTCTTCGCGATAAAGGATTACGCAACCTTATGCTTCTTGTCATGTTTACTATGCTCTTATTTATGCCCGTAGCATCTCTAGACCCCTTGATGACCTACGAACACTTTAAAGGTGATGGTTTTCAAGCTTCTTTAGTTGAAGCGGTATTTGGAGTCGGTCTGCTGGTCGGATCTGCCGCAATTCTCATTTGGGGCGGCGGATCACGACGGGTACCTTTAATTATCGTTTCGGGAATAGTGCTCGGTCTTTCCCTTGCCGCTTGTGGCTTTTTACAATCAGATCAATTTCCTTTATTCGCCGTTCTTGTAGGAATAAGTGCTGCAGCAATCGGCTGCTACAACGCACCTATTATGCCTATACTGCAAAAACGAACCCCTGATGAAAAATTCGGTCGCGTTATGGGCATCTTTTTAGCAGGATCTTCTTTAGCTGCACCTATAGGGCTTTCTTTCTCTGGCTTTATTGCTGAAGCAATTGGCATAACTACCTGGTTTATAGTGTGTGGTACGTTAGTTGCTCTCTGCTGTGCGCTTGCTTGGTTTAGTAAAAATATTCGCGCACTCGACGCCAATAATGAAACGGAAAGCAACACCTAGGCTCTTACAACAAAAGTTGCCTTTTACATACGAAAAGGCAACTTTGCCTCTTCAGGTAAACTTTTACACTTAATCGCTTCAAAGTTTTCCTTCACAAACCAAGTTGCCTTGTTAAACACCAAGGATAGGTAAGCACAAACCTATTTCGTCTCCATTGCCTGTTCCATAATATTAAGTGCCTTCATAATGTTGCGACGACTGAGGGTGCCAACGAGTTTCCCCTCGTGAATCACTGGGGCTTTCTTAATCTTTTTGTCGGATAAAGTACGGAATGCTAAGTCTGCGTGCTCATGCGCTTCTACCGTAATGACCGATTTTGTCGCAAGGCGCATCGCATCAAGATCATATACCGACCTAATACGATCCTGAAAGCTATCGGTCTCCAGCATAATGATGTAGCTCACACCATCGGTTTGAGAAGATTCATGACGCGACAAATACTTTAGTATGTCGCCATCAGAAAGAAAGCCAACCACTTTACCCGCATCATCCACCAAAGGAACGCCATTTGTTTCGGTTTCTTGCATAATTGCGATTGCGTCACGAATTTTCGCCGTTGCCGGAAGAGTGCTTGGGTTTGTGTTCATGATATCTGAAACCAACCAAGGACGATCAATTCCTGGAATTGCACCCGATTCCACCGCTGCACTCATGGACGTTTTCTTTTTATCGCGAACAAATATCAATATCAAAATTGCGATTACCGAAATTAGAAGCAGCATGCCAATGAAAGCAAAATGACAACCGATATACGATACTTCTTGAGCAGGCATTTCTGGTGTCGCATATAACGACGATAACGCCGTTAGGCTAACTACAAAAGCGGTACCTAAAGAACTTCCCACCTGTTCAATTGTGGCAATAATTGCATTACCGTGCGGGAGTTCGTTGTTAGGAAGAGAATTGATACCCCATGTATTAAGCGGAGTGATAAGCGCCTGAATACCCAGCGTAACAATGGTATATGCAATACAAGCCAACAATAAAGACGTTGCATCACCAAGTAATACGTAGCTTATGCCACCGGCAAGCAAAACCAACGCACCCGTGACAGAAATACCACGTACACCGTATTTATCAAAAAGCTTGCCTGAAAGCAGTCCGAAAAAGGCACCGATAAGCGCACCCGGCAGCATGATGAGTCCCGAGACGGTAGCTGAAGCTTGAAGGGCGTTTTGAATATAGAGCGGGAATAATACGCTTCCTCCAATGAGTACCCCTTCAAGAAACAAAATAATTATCGCAATGATCAAAAATTCCCGATGTCGCAAAACTTGCACCTGTAAAATAGGATTTTCAAGTTTTACCTGACGACGGAAGAATAAAACAATAACGGCGAGACCTACCACAATCAGCACTATGGGCAGTATTGGCGTTGGACTAGAGGTCGAAGTGGAAATACCATAGAGCAAGCACACCATACCTGCCGCAATAAGCACAACCGATAGTCCATCAAACGTAGTGCGGTCAAAACCTTCGAATTTTTTCAGGGCCAAAAGAGCTGCAACTACTACACAAAGAGCTAAGCAAACTACAAGAACAAATTGAGCACGCCAGCCAATACTATCCACCAGGACGCCAGAAACAGAAGGTCCCATTGCGGGAGCAAAACTAATGATCAAGCCGACTAAGCCCATACCAACACCGCGATTTTCTCGCGGGAAAATAAGTAAAATAAGGGCGAACACCATAGGCATTACCACACCAGTTGCGCAAGCCTGCATAACGCGCCCCAGCAACAAAAACGGAAAACTTGGGGCACTCGCGCAAAGGGCAGACCCTGCAGCAAATAGTAGCATTCCGCCGATAAACAACTTACGCGTAGAAAAACGTCCGATCAAATAAGCATTAAGAGGAATAATTACTGCTTCAACTAAAGCGTATCCGCTCGTCAACCATTGAACCGTTGTAGCATTCACATTCAAATGAGACATGATGGTAGGCAACGCAGGTGTCAGTAACGTCTGATTCAACACCACCAAAAATGCTCCAGCGAGCAGTACCGCAATCATAGTAGTTTGCTGGCGCGTAAGACCCATGATTCATTTCCCTTTCAATCACGTCTTCAAAAACAGCTAAAAATGCCTAAAGCACCTTGGTAACCTTAGGTCCTCCATGAGGTTTAGGCTTACGAGCGCTTAAGCTCACAAGCGTAAAAAAGCTGGATAAGATGCAGGCATTTCAGCCTGTGCCTTATCCAGCTTGTTATCTCTTCTTTGGATAACTCGCCCTCCGTGCAAGCAGTACCTATTCTGTAAGCTTATAGCGATAAGTCAAGGTCGAGTCATAAATCTTACACTTCTTTAAGGTGTTAACGGCTAAAAGGCGTCCGCCAGCGTAAAGATACATCCACTTGCCGTTTGATGAAGCTCCACTTTATTCTTCGCCAAAAGATGACGTAAGTAGGCGACCATTTCCACCATCAATGTCCAATGAAACGCCACAGGATAATCTTCCCAATGGCGTCTTTTCCCTTGATAGGTGAAATAATAGGTAATTTCAGCAAGTTCATGATGCCCTTGAGATATCACCCGCAGTACATCATTCATGCGTCGTTTATGATGCGCAATAGCATCCTCGCACGCCTCAGTAAGCTCATCGCGATTCATTGGGTCCTTATGTCCCGCAAATACCGTATTTACTGGCAGTGTTTTAAGTCGGCGAATAGATTGAAAATATTCTTCTACTTCATCGCACGCAAAATCGATCGGATACATATTGCTATAGAGCTTATGAATTATCGCATCACCAGAAAACAACAAGCCTTTTTCTTCTTCCCACAAACAAAGCTCATGTCTTTCATGCCCAGGAGTGTGAAGTACTTGAAATTGATAGTCCCCCACGCACAAACTATCCCCGTCGCTAAGACAGACTGTTTCTATGTCAGTATTTACGCAATAAGACGCAGCTTTTAAATCCCGAAGTGCCTCAATGTGTTTTCCCTGCTTCGCCTCAAACCGTTTCAGAAACGGAAAAAATGTCTCAAATCGCTTTCTATTTTCTTCTCGATGCTGCATTCCTGGCTTCTAGCCTACTTCAAATGAAACAAAGCTGCCCCTACAAAATAAGAATATCTACTATGCACGTTCGAAATACTTCCCAAGCGCGCAATTACTTCTACAAAAAAGCAACTTACCAAGCTGCTTTTTGATTAACTAAAGCATGAAAAATAACTAAATCCTTTTCTTATCGTAGGTATACACAATATCAAAAGGATTAACGGGAGTAATACGAACACTGTCTCCCTATTTCTCTAAAAGAGATCTAGGGACAATTTTGGCACTGATATCAGGCATTTCATCTAGCATTAATGAGCAACCGAGGTATCTCCAGGTTCAAAAGTCGGTGCTACTGCTTCAACCAAAGCATCACCTACTGAAGACATTGAACGTGGATAAGAAATACTCATAGTTGCAATGCTTCCTGAGCCCACATACTCCTTCGTGTATATAACGCGTCCATTAGCTTCGTATGAATATACATACCAAGTATCACCCGACGCGGTGTATCCTTCAATTCCAACGGTTTCCACTAAGCTCGTGAAACGCTCATCGAGCGTCTCTCCCGCAGAATTGTTATTCCCCCATACATCGATTCTAATTTCTTCATCGTTGTTATCTTCGATGGTAATCCCTGATCCATTTTCTGAAACATAGGGAACAAGATAGTAATTAGGATACGCAATGCTATAACCAAAACGCCCATTGGTATAGAGGGTATAACCTTCAATTGAGGATTCGTTATACGCATCAGAAGCTGTGCCGCTCTGTGAACTACTTTCTGAAGCGTCGGCATCACTTGCGGTATCTTGAGAAGAAGATTGACCAGAATTTTGATCTTGAGACTGATCTTGAGACTGAGTTCGATCAATAACGGTAGTTTTTGTTTCACTTTCGGTCGGTGTCGAATTATCCTGCGACTGATTAGGCAGCAAGAAAACGAGGGCGATTATCACCAACACGATAATTACTACTGCCCCAATCGCAATACCAATCTTGGCATTTCTAGAAAGTGGAGTCCTTTTGCTCGAGGCAGAAGTTACTGGTGCATTTTCAGAAGAAGCAGCACCCGAAGTATTCAAAGGCACGGTTTTCTCAAAAGAATTCCCTGCAGATTCATTCATTTGGCTTTCAATCGGTGCACCACAATGATTGCAAAAACGCGCACCTGGCTCTATTTCTTTTCCGCATGCCGTACAATACATTGTTTATTCCTCACTTGCCTGCTCGGGATCAGAGCTTTCCCGTAACGTGAATTCCCATGAACAAGAACAGGTTTCATCGGTTACATCTGGATAACAGCTCAAGCAGCGGCACTCAATTCGATCATCGATCGCTGATGCAAAACAGCTATACTCATAAATCGCTGCAAGCTTACAAGGGTGATATTCCATACCCTTTCGAGAGCGCGCCGACTGCACACGACAATCTATCACACGATTAACAACGCGTCCCTCTTCTTCGATCACCTCACAAGTATTTGCACGATCTACAATATGAAGAGGCAACGCCTTGGCCAAGCCTTCCAAACCTGGATGCTCGCCCAGCCCCAAAAACTTTTTAATACGACGTGCCTCTACAGGAGAAAAACGCTTCCATGCTTCCTGATCGTGGTACATCGCTTCATCCATACCAAACTTGCGCTCTACTGACTGAAACCATACCCCGTCAAGTGCCACGCTATCCTTTGCGTCTATTTCCATCAGCTCAAGAAGCTGTTCTTTTGTCATTGATCGAATGGTTTCATTAAGCATAAGATCCCCTAAACGTTCAGTAGAACTACTGCTTTACCGCAAGTTCTAGTCCTTCTTTATAGGCTATGCCCCTAATAATACCCGTTTCACTCACCGGTATTACCAAACTTCGACCAGACAAAATTTCCAATCAGCGAAATCAACGAAACGGCTCAGTCCACTCCATGAGACTGAGCCGCAAAAACTCACAATTTTGGACTACTTCTCTCTATATCGGAAACGCGACCGTCATCAAAAGCAAATCAACAACCTCATTTAATTAAGCAAAAGCCAGCTTTACTCTATTGCGGGCAAACAGCACACCCGCAAGGGCAAGAGCGGTACCTAATCCCGTGTAGAACACTGCAATAAAAATTGAAGGAGCAACTCCCGAAACACGTAAGGCAATTCCACCCGTCATCATAATCGCCATTATGATAAAAGACTTCAAATCAAAGAAGCGCCAAAAATACTGGTGTTGATCTTCGTAATTCGTTATCCGATCAGTATGCTTTTTGGTAAGCCGATAAAAGGTTCCAAACCAAAACACAAGACCCACTACTAACGAAAGTGCCTCGTTAAGAAGATTTGCATATCCTTCCGCATAGGCTTCTAAGCCAATATGCAAGATATTAACTCCAGCCGCTATCCACACCAATGCTGCTATTACCAGTAAGTTATTCTTTTTTACTTGCAGTGGCTTTCTCTTAGACGAAGTGCTTTTCTGCTTTTGGACAGAGATGCCTCCCTGCTCTGAGTACGTGCTATTCTCTTTATGTAAAGTGTTTGAAAGTCGAAGCATTTGAGATCCTCGTTTCACTCTGAACAATGTTCATCTGAACACTGTTCATTATAGGAGAATCATTGTTAAACTTCACCAAGAAACACATCTTAAAGGAGATTTGCGAGTATATTTCCCTGAACTCTCCACGAAAATGTTCAGAAAGGATCTCATGATCTTATGACAGCAGGACCCGCAAAAATGCGTGCAACCATTGTAGATACCGCCTACCACTATGCCTGTGAGCACGGTCTTTCGTCCTTGAGTATTCGCACCATAGCTAAAGAATGCTCGGTTTCGGTAGGAAGTATTTACAATTATTTCCCTGATAAAGCAGCTTTGGTGACAGAGGTCATACTAAAGTTTTGGACCACCATTGCTTTTTCGGAAGAAACTCGAACCTGCCTTAATTACCGCGAAGGAGAGAGGCTTATAACCTTCTGCGAGCGTCTATATTCCACCATGAAACACGCGCTCGAAAAATTTAGAAACAACTGGCTTGGTGAGGTATCATCACTCGATGCACGAACACGTCAAAAGGGACGTCAAGCGGAAAACGCTTGTTTCGAGCATATCTATCACAGCTTGGAAAAAGTCATTGTCGCAGACAAATCAATCAACCAGCAAAAGCTCTCCGCAATAGGTACTGCCCAACTTGCTTGTTTTATATGGCAAAGTATTTATCAGGCACTTCGAAATAACGACGACTGTTCGACTTTGCTTAAACTTCTAAAGTTCGCTTTGTACTAGGGTGGCTACCGAATTACACTAACGCGGCTCTCACACAATCTATGTTCGCGAAACTACAACATGAGTGCCCTAGCACGTAATCTGCGCTAGGGCACTGTCACAATTTCTTTCTTTAGAACTATCTCGCTATTCGCTTCGCAGAGCTTCTACAGGGTCTTTTCGACTTGCCGACGAAGAAGGAATTAAACCAGCAATAAAGGTAAGGAACACACTGATCAATACTAATATCACTGCAGCATTGACAGGCAACAATGCGATATTAGGAACATCAAAGAGCAACTCAATCAAGGCACTTACCGGAATGCAGAGCAACGCCGTAATTCCCACACCAAGCAAACCTGCAATCAGACCTTCAATTATGGTCTCAGCATTAAATACGTGAGAAATATCCTTCTTGCTCGCCCCAATAGCACGTAAAATGCCAATTTCTTTGCGACGCTCCAAAACACTGATATACGTTATTACGCCAATCATAATTGAGGAAACCACAAGCGAAATAGAAACAAAAGCTATCAGAACATAACTGATCATATCGACAATAGTGGTAACCGACGACATCAAAGTGCCTACCAGGTCGGTATAGGTAATAACCTTATCTTCCTCGCCATTATCTTCCATCTGCGTATTGTAGTTATCTAAGATTTCAATGACATGCTCTTTGCTGTCGAAATCAAGTGGATAAATATCGATACCTGCCGGCTCAGATTTATCAGCATAGCCCAGCTCTCGTAAATTGCTGTCATAGGTAGTTTCACCGCCCGTCATCATGGACATCATGAGCTCACCCAAGCTCTCTTCATCCATGTTGACCTGGAACGCTTGTGCCATAGCGTTTGGATCCACCTGCATAGCTGATGCCATATTAGTAGCAAGCTGAGCCATTTGCATTTGCATTGCGCCGCCAAGTTGTTGCTCAAGCGCCGTGCCGAATTGGCTCATTGTTGTTGAAATTGCCTGTGTCATGTATTGCTGAATTGCATTCTGAAGTTGTGTTTGTACTGCAGACTGCAAAGCGGAAGAGATCTGAGACTGAATTTGCAAAGCGACATTACTTCCCAATTGCGCTTCTGTCTGTTGTTTAACTTCATCTCGAATGTTTTCTTCTATGCCACTTACATCAACCGCAGCCGCAATTTTTCATTTAAGGATTTCTGCACCTCAGAGGAAGACAAGTAGGCGTTTAATGCAGAATCGAAATCTTCATAGTTTCCAACATTTGCTGCATACCAAGGCCAAAAATCTTTCACGGTATTCGTCATAGCTTCAGCAAGTATGCCAGAATCCACTGATACATCTTGATTAAGATCTATGCTTCCCAGATCAAATGACATATTTTCAAGACTACTCATATCTATTGAGCCAGGATCTACTTCAATGGATGAAGCATCAAAAGCAGGAAGCGAACTCATATCGATACTTACATTCGACAAGTCAAGATTCATGTCGCCCAAGCCAGCAGTCAAAGCACTTTCATCTATCTGGAATGCAGCCGATATCGCATTTCCATCAATCGTGAACAAAGAATCCATGCTGAAACTAGAGTTGCCCTGGTCCTCCTCGCCAAATGGCTCACCCGTAAAGACATTTATCGAAGAGTCCGAGAGTTGATCTTGCACGATTTCGCTTTGCGCAGCTTGCTCAATAACATGATCAGTCATTGACGCAGGATAATTGATACCCGCCGACAACATTGAAGCATTTGCGTCCTCTTTAGGCTGAACAATACCGACAATCTTTACATCTTCGCCGTTATTGATCAGATCACGCATATAACTTTCATTGTCAGTCTTATCGCGCCATACGTTATACCCACTGTCGTATTCGTAGTAGTCTGCCGCATTCACCAATTTAAAGGTGACGTTTAAGATCTCATCATAGGTAGGATCAGTTATATCAGTAGGAGCAGTAACCTCTTCTTCGTCAGCAAACTGCTCAACCATAGACTCGAGCTCAGAAGAATCGCGAAGTCCTAAGGTATAGAGCATGAAGTCACTTATGCCCCCATTGCCCGTTAAGACCAATACACACTCATTGCTAGTTTTGAGGCCAATGTCCAGCTTTTACCTCATACTGATTCTCATAAAGACTTGGATCGCTTGGCATCTCATAAAACACGTTAGTGCTACATGGTTGCGCTCATAATGCTATTTGAGCTTGTCGTAGAACCTAACCCCAGCGAAGAGAAAGAAGTATCGGGATTTACCTGATGAATTGTTTCAGTATCTGAACTATAAATTTGTGGTGTGATATTGTAGCTGTATTCAATCGTGGAAACATACTGTTCGATACCACTTTGACCACTATCAAAATACGCTTTTAGCGAAGCAAGGTCGTTTGATACCGCACTAGAGAGCATGTTGGTAATCATGTTGATCACCCGCACGGAATTATCGTTTCCTCCTTCCGTGCTTTCGCCGCCATCACTCGCTTCACTTTCCTGAGTGGAAGAATCCGCTTCTTCGCCAGCAACTCCCACCATCATAGAAGTCATGTCAAAGCCCGTACTCTGAATTTGCAAAGGATATTCGGAAAGCGTTTCTTCTTCAACGTTTGCGATATAGTTATTGACTCCATTTGCAAGTGCCAAAATTGCCGCAATACCAATAATACCAATTGAACCTGCAAAGGCAGTCATAATGGTGCGACCTTTTTTGGTCATCAAGTTATTAAAGGAAAGGCCAAGAGCGGTCAAAAAACTCATGCGAGTTTTGCGAATAGGCTTATCTGATAGGTGCATCTCATCTTCAGTAGGCTCAAAAGGATCAGTATCCGAAGTGATAACACCATCAGTCAGATTTACAATGCGAGTTGCATATTGCTGCGCCAATTCAGGATTGTGAGTAACCATAACCACTAAGCGGTCCTTAGCGATTTGGGTAAGCAAATCCATGATCTGCACGCTTGTCTTAGAATCGAGAGCACCTGTTGGTTCGTCTGCAAGTAAGATTTCCGGGTCGTTAATCAACGCACGCGCAATAGCAACACGTTGCATTTGACCACCAGAAAGCTGACTGGGTTTCTTATTGATATGCTCGCCCAGACCCACTTCCTCAAGTGCCTTTTTAGCGCGCTCTTGACGCTCCTCTTTAGAAACACCCGACAGTGTAAGTGCCAATTCGACATTAGCCAAAATGGTTTGATGAGGAATTAAGTTGTAACTTTGAAATACAAAACCGACTCGATTATTACGAAAGGTGTCCCAATCGCGATCTTTGTATTCTTTAGTAGAAATACCATCAATAATTAGATCGCCTGAATCATAGTGATCCAAGCCACCTACAATATTCAATAAGGTAGTTTTACCTGATCCTGAAGGACCAAGAATTGCCACGAATTCGCTATCGCGAAACGCGACAGAAATATCATTTAACGCAACCTGTGTAAAATCGCCCGTAGTGTATGACTTTCGAATATGCTGCAGTTGTAGCATACAGGGCCTTCCCTCGTGATTCATTTGCTTGATAACTTTCGCCCGATTTCGCTTTTAATCTAGATCGTACGATATAACACGAAATCCCCCACAAACACTACGTAGGAGATTCTTATGATTACACATCGCTATTTGACCGAAAAGCATTCGAACGAAACAAATAACGTACTGTTATTACCCATTTGTATACTAATGTTACTCAAATGAATTAAAGAAAAAGAATCAAAACTGTCATCTATCCGTAAAAACTATATGAAAGCAACCTCCCTGATTATGCAGGGAGGTTGCAAAACCGCTTACACTAAACGCTAAACTTATAAATCGTCTTCCGTCAAACGTTCACGAGGAAGCTTATCGCGCATGCTGTAGGCAATCAAGCCGAGTATTAAAACTAAAACAATGCATACAACCGCGATACCAAACACTGCTGTAAAACCACCAAGGTTTTCAGATACAGCAGCCCAAACATAACTACCTACTGCACCACCAAGACCAAGTGAAGTACCTACATAGCCCCAAATAACGGGATAGGATGCACCATTACCAAATACCGTACGTACGACCATTGGGGCAACAACAAGCGTGCCAGGGATAAAGCAACCAAACAGCACACTACCAATAGGAAGCAAAATAGTGCTGGGGAACTGCCACATAAATACCAGACCAAGAAGACCACAGGCACATAAGATAAATAAAGTAACCTTGACATTCATATCGGAAAATACACCCAAACCAAGCTTACCAATTGCATTACCAGCACTATTAAATGCCGTAAGCTCTGCACCTGTTACAAACGCACCAATCATAATGCCTGCAACAACATCCGCTTGAGCGTTATACCACTCAACATAAGTTGCAAAGAAGGCGTTGATATTACATACCGTATTAATAAGAAGACCAAACAGAATCAAAATCCAAAAGACTAAAGATTTACGGGCCACACTAGGACGCACGCACAGAGGAATGCGCTCTTCTTCAGGAGCCTCCGCAAGTTTCTCTGCCATCTTCTTTGTACCATAAGGAAGCATGCCACGATCTTCAGGTCGATTTGCATAGAAAATCAGCACGCCTACTACCATAACGATTAAGCTGATTGCGCCTAAGGTCATATAGCTTGTACGCCAACCGGATGTTTCAATAATCATCTGACCAATTGGAGTAAATAGCATTCCGCCAAAACCAGTAAACGCAGTACATATGCCAATAACTAAGCCGGTATTAACACGGAACCAGCGGTTCATGATTGCAGCAACACCAACACCAAGCATAACTGCATTTGTGATACCAACGATTGCACCACCTACCCATAACACATAGATATTTGGTGCCATACCAAAGGAAATCAAAACAGCTGATTCAATAGCGCCGGCCGCTAAAAGAACATACTTTGTGTTAAACTTCGCCAGCCATAAACCAGCAAAAGGAGAAACAATAACGCCAGTAATGTAATCAAGCGTTCTCCACATAGAAATTTGACTTACTGGAACGCCGAAATCTTCTGCCATTACAGGGTAATAAATACCTGCACAACTATTGAGAATTGCAGAGGGTACACCACATATTAAGATGCCAACAATGATAATTGGTACATAGTGGATAAAGCTCTTTTCCACTAGCTCTGTACCAGTATTTGAAGCTTTTGTTATCATGATTTTACCTGCCCATCAAGAAGTATCTATTTTCAGATGTAGTCTTTCCCTTTCCTGGATTCTTAAAGCCCACGAAAAGATCCAATGAGGGATGATAAATAATTAATACTTTTTGAACTGGGCAGGTACTGAATTAATTACATGCCTTTTCATTTCCCCTCCCCTTTCTGTTCTTTATTTCAAATACAACGACTGTTTGTTACGTGTCATCAATACTGAGCATTGTGGATATATAAGATTTTGCTTACGTACGTCACTTGCAAACAAAATTTCTTTAATCCTTTCACTGCCCTGATAAAGATACGTACCCCTTTGAACTCAAGCCATCAACAGCACTAAGTTCGTATCTAAATCGTTAATTTGAAATACTTGTTCAATAATTTTGAACATGTTTAAACTCCCTAAAAGCGATACTAAACCACCCCAAAATTGGTTTGAAATAGTAAGAACAGATATACCCCTGGACAAAACCAATAAGGAAGAATTTACCCTTGTCTTACCTGCTTATATAGGTTTCACTCTGTGCTTTATTGGTCCTAGATATTTCCCCTTGCGTTCAATATTTCTTACAGTCGTTTTAGTAACATGAACAAGGGAGTTCAAAAAGAAAAAGGGGATATTATGGCAAGTTTTTTCAATAAAATTGACCCGTCACAGTTCAAACGCTACTGGCTCGACATTCCATATGCCGATCATGATCCACGACAAAAACTCGATATATGGTTACCCGACGAAGGTGATGGCCCATTCCCGCTTATCGTGTTTGTTCACGGTGGTGGCTGGGTTGGTGGCGATAAACGCGAAAACACTATGCCTGGCGCATTTAAGGTTATGTCTCAAGGATACGCAATGGCTGCTATCGAATACCGTATCGCACCAGAAGCAGTTTGGCCCGACCCACTTTACGATGTTCGCGCTGCAATTCGATTTTTGCGTGCTCATGCACAAGAATATCATCTAAAGACTGACAAGATTGCCGCATGGGGTAACTCTGCAGGCGGTCATATCTTAAATATGGTTGCTGCACTGGGAGGACGTCCTATTATGAAAGGATCTAAGCTGGGCAATGCTGAGTATGATGATTCAATCCAATGCTTAGTGAACCTCTATTCGCCGAGCGACATGTATCAAATCGACCTTTGTAATACACTCTCCGAAGACGACATTGTCAACGCTACAGGCGGAACCGATACCGCAGAAGGTCTTGGCGAAGGCATGCGCTTTCCACATAACCTTATAATGGGCTTCAAAAATAGCAGGAATCGCGAAGCGGCAGCATTTGGTAGTCCCATTAATTTTGTGACAAACGATTTTCCTCCAACGTTTTATCTTCACGGCATTAAAGATCCTATTGTTCCTTACACGCAGTCAGTAGCAATGACTAACATGATCAACGAAACCTGCGGCGAAACGCGTGCTCAATTCAAACTATTTCCTGACGCTGTTCATGGTGATCCATGTATGAAAACCGATGAGGTAGTTAATATGCTGCTCGATTTTATTGATCAGCATATCTGGGATGGCCCACGTGCACGTACGGAACTTCCAAAAGAAATAAGAGTTATCGAAGCAAACACTGGCACAATGGACCACTTTGAGAATAACTAATTAACAAAAACACTCTCCTAATCCTCTCTAAACAAGGCGTCTTGAATCCCTATCCTCAAAATCAAGACGCCTTACTTGTCTAATTCGCTTTTTACATAACATCAATTCATAAGTTGAAATAAAACTTTGCTATGGTTGTACTACGCTTGATCTAAGCATTTAGGCTGAAAACAAAAAAGATTTTCAGAATCTCGAGCTTCGTATCTTAACTTGAGTTTAGATTGAATAATGTGATTTCACTTCTCCAATCCATGGAGTCAGTGAATAAACTGCTTTGAATTGAGGAAACATGGAATTACGCCAACTTGAATACTTTCTCGCAATTGTACAATGCGAGAATATGACACAAGCTGCAAAGATGATCCATATTTCACAACCATCGCTAAGCGCCAACCTGCGTGATCTCGAACAAGAATTAGGATTCCAGTTATTTAATCGAATGGGCAAACGACTTGAACTCAACGACAGCGGTCGTTATTACGCTAAGCGCGTTCAAGAAGCTCTAGGTATCTTAGAAGAAGCACAAAAACAGCCTGCGATAATGCTCACGCCCGAGAACGTATAGTGAATTGTGCGGTAGAAATTCCTGTTGGCCATGCAGGTGAATTACTCCGTACTTTTTATGACCAACATCCCGATATTCTGGTACGCATGGGATATCCCGATTCCAGCACATTTTCGCAGCAAGTTATCGACATAAAACTTTTTGGCTCGCAGCTCAAGCTCAACGAAGAAAACACGATACTTTTAGGTAAGGAACAATACGTTGCTATTCTTCCTTCCAATCATCCCTTAGCAAACAAACCTCATTTCAAGCTGAGTATGCTAAGTAACGAAGAGTTTATCCTTACCAATCCAAGCGATTTACGAACTACCGTTACTGATATGTGTCATGAAGCGGGATTTGAACCAAATATTGTTGCTGAAACCCAGCTTTACAGCGAAGCACTAAGTCTTGTTGAATCAGGAATCGGATGCACTATAGGCACTACTTTTACCTGGCTTGGGCATCACCATTTCAATATTGCAGTAAAGGTTTGCGAAGATGTGCACCGTTATCGATATCTCTATGCCAACTTAAATAGCGATATCGAACCATCGCAGGCGACCAAAACGTTTATTGAGTTTCTAAAAACTTACTCTAAAGAAATTACTCAATCATATGAAGATGAATAGGGTTCGCTACAAACAGTAGATCTGCTATTAATTTCTTCCTTAAGCTAGATATATTTAGAGCACGTCCTTTTTAAAGCTCGCACTATTCGCCGAAGAATACCAAACGTATTTCTTTTTCTTTATCACTCGTAGCTTTAGAAGAAACAACGAGTGACCCAACCACCATACAAAGCAGTGAAACTGTTATACCGATGACTATTTGGTGAAGTCCAAAGAAGGTTATTCCCGCTGCCATGGTTCCACAATAAGCAAGCGTTCCGCCCACCATCGAACATAGTGCACCGATTTTGTTAGCCTTCTTCCAGAAGAGTCCCATAACCAATACCCAACAAAACGCAGTTTCAAGACCACCAAATGCAAACATGTTTATTTTCCAAATCACATCAGGTGGAACAACAGACAATACGAATACAATAACTCCTACAACAAAAGTGAAGACCTGACTATATCGAGCCACCTGCTTACCACTTGGAACGTCATTTTTCTCTTCACGATAATGCAAGTACATATCTTTAATGATCGAAGAAGACGAGAAGATCAATAGTGACGCAACAGTCGAAATAGAAGCAGCAACTGGACCAATAATTGCAACACCTGCCAACCAAGGAGGCAACGACTGCACAATAGCAAGCGGAATTATATTATCAACGCTGTTGCCATAAGCCGAAAGATCAGCCGGAAGTATACCTTTCGCCAAAACGCCTAACGCAGTCACTCCAATCATCATTGCACCAATAATAATGGTGCCAATAATCATTGCCTGGCGTAAGGATTTAGAGTCTTTGTACCCCATGCAACGAACCACTGACTGTGGAAGACAGAAGGTAAATACACCAACCAACAACCACTGGGTGAAATATAGTCCAATAGGCATATCGCCGCCACCTAAAGGATCTAGCAACTGGGGATTGTGCGTTTGAAGGTTTTCCATGATGTTGGTATATCCACCGCCAGCATTTAAAATGCCGCCCGCTAGAACAAAAATACCCACAATCATTGCAATACCGCAAAGGGTATCAACAAAAGCAACGCCTCTAAATCCACCTAATGCTGTAAAAAGAATTGCCGCAATTCCAAAAATAGCGAGGCCAACTTCGTAAGAATATCCTGTTACCGCCTCGAATAGTTTTGCGCCACCAACAAATTGCGCAACCATTGTTGCACCAAAAAACAGCACGATAACAATAGCTGAGATATTGGCTAATGCGTTAGATTGATACCGCGCACGAATTACATCAATGACGGTAATTGCGCCAAGCTTACGAGAAACTAAAGCCATTTTTTTTACCCATAATGCCATAGAGCAAAAACAGCGCAGTAACTTGGATAGTTGCCATATATACCCAACCAAAGCCCACATTCCAAGCCTGGCCAGGACCGCCCACAAATGAACTTACCGAACCATAGGTGGCAATCGTAGTCATTGCCAGAACAAAAGCTCCCAAGCTTCGACTACCAATAAAGTACTCAGAAACAAAACCTGTTTCTCTGCGCTTTCGAGACTGATAACGAACAAAAAAAGTAATTCCTAAGCCTAGAAGCAAAAACAGCGCAACAGGGATAAGGGTAGCGGGATTTCCATTCATTAGTTAGCACGCTCCTCTCTCTCGACGTGAGAGGAAGCTGAAACCTCTACAGAGCCTTGTAACGAAGTGCTGGGCTTTACGGGATTTAAAGCCTCATCAGTAAGACCAGAATCATCAGAGTCGTCATCTAATTCAATATCCTTGAATACATATTTACTCATAATGACTGCGGCAATAATCGCAAAAATCCAAGTTCCAAAACACCCCGTGATAATCCATAAAGGAGTGTTAAAGATTGTGATATTAAACTGAGCTACTCCGAAGCCCGAGATAATCCAAACAAGCACAGTAAGAAACAGTGCAACAACGGCACTTTTCGCTTCCTTATTTGCTTGTTGAAGCTTGTCTTTATACGTCATAGCAACCTTTTCAAAAACAGAATTAGGGAAAGAACGTCAGACTATCAATTACTTACAATGATTTTCGCCTGATAGGTAGGCGCACGCCCATAAGAAAATCGAAAGAATTATACCGCGCAACAATTCAAAATATCCCAAAAAGAAAAGATCGTATCCGTAATGCTCCACGCTTCGAAGGTAAACGGAAAATTTGCAAAATAACATTGATAACAAAGAGCTCAGCGATAATGCTTGATTGTTTTGGTGTGAAAATTATCTTAGAAAAGTATTAGCGCAGAAAAATACGTATAAAAACAGATAGCGCCCTGCATGAGCAGAACGACCTATCCTCCCACGGACTACACCGCAGTACTTTCGGCGATGGGAAGCTTAACTACCGAGTTCGGAATGGGATCGGGTGATCCTTCCCTCTATGGTTCCGCTCATGCAAGGCGCTGATCTTATAACCTTGCATAAAACTTATTCGTTATATGCTTGTCAAAGGTATCTAAGCACCCTTGAGGGTTACATAG
>ENA-OQDC01000085-OQDC01000085.1-human-gut-metagenome-genome-assembly--contig:-NODE-85-length-67169-cov-8.519406_pt1 | contig 67169 bp, 63 predicted proteins | sample MGYA00242770_ERZ504601 | MGnify/ENA primary metagenome ERZ504601 (study PRJEB26092, sample SAMD00036305) | human gut metagenome | host: Homo sapiens | study: EMG produced TPA metagenomics assembly of...
GATTTCTTGCAGCACTCCCTTCACGAATATGTACGATCATGCCATTTCGACGTTCTTTCATCGCATATGCAAAATCTGAACATTCATGATCTGTAGCAATTCCGGCCATCGCATATGCCTGCAGATCCATATCAGAAAGAAATGGTGCATGTCCATCCCTGACTTTATCCCTGAACAGTTCCAGTTTCCGGTGCATGGCTTCATCACCCTTTACAACTGATATGTAGTCCATGACTTCACCCAGTCCGAGAATTCTTTTTTTTGAAAGATAAGGTTCCATATCCTGTGCAGTAAGCGTGCATCCATTATCGTCGATTGCAGTTGCCGGAACACAGGATGGCATCATAACAAAAACATTGGCATCCACGTCTTCTGTCTGATTCAAAATATAATCAATGCCCTTTAATCCGGACACATTGGCCGATTCATGTGGATCTACGATAAACGTTGTCGTTCCATGCCTGGACGCCACTGTTACCAGCTCTGCCGGAGTCACAAGTGTAGATTCCAGATGCAGATGACTGTCTATAAATCCCGGACAGACATACCTGCCGCCCAGATCTGTTTCTTCTTCACCCTGGTAGTTTCCGATTCCAACGATCATTCCATCCTGAATCGCAATATCACCTTCCAGGATCTCTCTGGTAAAAACATTCACAATACGGGCATTTTTCAGTACAAATTCTGCTTTTCTCAGTCCACGGGTTACTTTTGAACATTTCTGATATTTCTGTAACTTCATAAAGCCCACACTCCTTTTTATTACCGCCCTTTACAGCAGTTCTATTTTTACCTTATTCTATTATTATCTGTGAAACTTCCGGCAGAAATTTAATCCAGTTTAATCCCGGAAAGTGCCTGTGCAAACGCATTGTTTACTGGTTCTGCTGCTTCTTTCTGCTGTTTTTTCAGATATTTCTGTACGTCTCTTTTGTTGACACCGGCTCCTTCTTTGGTTCTTCTGGCCTGGAAAGATGACAGCTTCTCTTTATATCCACATACACATACAAATGTTTCTTCTTTGCCTTTGACCAGCATCTCCATTCGCTTGTGACATTTCGGACATCGTGCATTTGTTGTACGTGAAATTGTCTCTCTGTATCCGCATTCACGGTCCTGACACACCAGCAGCTTACTGTTCTTGCCATTTACTGCAAGCATTCGTTTACCACAGTTCGGACAGATCTTATTCGTCAGATTATCATGACGGAAGGTTCCTGTTCCTGTCTTGATCTCAACAACGATCTCCTTGGTATATTCGCGAATTCCATCAAGAAAGACTTTCTGTTTCAGTTTGCCTTTGGATATATCAGACAGTTTCTTTTCCCAGTCTGCTGTCAGTTCCGGCTTCTTAAGCTCTTCCGGTACAAGTTCCAGAAGCTGTTTTGCTTTGGAAGTCAGATAGATTTCATTGCCTCTCTTTTCCATAAGGAAGGTGTGGAAAAGTTTTTCAATAATATCTGCTCTGGTGGCAACTGTGCCAAGTCCACCGGTTTCTCCCAGCGTCTTTGCTGCTTGTGTATCTTTTGAGGACATATATTTCACCGGATTCTCCATTGCCGCCAGAAGCGTTGCCTCAGTAAAATGTGCCGGCGGCTTGGTCTTACCTGTTGTCAGACGAACACTGCCTATCGGAAGCTTCTCTCCCTGTTTCAATACCGGAAGCTTCTGGTCTTTCAGTGTCTGCTCTTCTTCGTCATCGTCCGTGCTTCCGCCTTCGTAAACTTCTTTCCAGCCAGCACTCACAACCGTCTTGCCACTTGCCACAAAACTCTGTCCCGCTGCCTTCCCTTCCATGGAAGTCTGTTCATATTCAAATGGAGAATAAAGAACACTCAAAAATCTCCGCACAACCATATCATAGATTTTGCGTTCTTCATTTGTCATATGATCCAGCTGCACAAACTGCTCTGTCGGAATGATCGCATGATGGTCACTGACCTTTTTATCATCCACGAAACTTCCGTTTGTATGGATTGGTTTAGTAAGCAGCGCACCGGCAAGTTTTCGATATGGGCCGGTTCCACAGGCTTTCAGTCTCTCTTTGATCGTCGGGACAACATCCTTGCCGATATAACGGGAATCCGTTCTCGGATACGTAAGTACCTTATGATTCTCATATAATCTCTGCATGATATTGAGTGTTTCTTTTGCGGAAAATCCATATTTCTGGTTTGCTTCCCGCTGCAGAGTCGTCAGATCATAAAGTCCGGGAGCCATTGTTTTCTTAGGCTTTCTGTCCACAGATACAAGTTCCAGATCCGTATTGGAAATCTTCTTCTGGATCTCCTCCGCACGCTCTTTCTGAAAAGTTCGATAGCTTCCGTTCTTCGCATCTTTCCAGGTCCACTGTATTCCACCAGCCTGCAAAGTTACTCCAAAGTAATCCTCTGGTTTAAACTTACGTATTTCTTCTTCTCTTCTCGCAATGATTGCAAGTGTCGGTGTCTGTACACGCCCGCAGGAAAGCTGTGCATTATGTTTACAGGTCAGCGCTCTTGTTCCATTGATTCCAACCAGCCAGTCTGCCTCTGCTCTGGCAACTGCCGCACGATAAAGATTATCATAATCTCTGCCGTCTTTCAGATTGTGAAATCCGTCACGAATTGCTTTATCGGTTACTGAAGATATCCACAGACGGCGAATTGGTTTGTGACATCCGGACTTATCCAAAATCCAGCGGGCAACCAGTTCTCCCTCTCTTCCGGCATCGGTTGCAATGATGATATCACCGATATCTTTTCGGAACAGCTGTGTCTTCACTGCCTGATATTGTTTGGAAGTCTGTCGGATAACGACAAGTTTCATTTTATCCGGCATCATCGGTAGAGTTTCCATATCCCATTTCATATATTTCTTATCATATTCTTCCGGATCTGCAAGTGTCACAAGATGTCCCAGGGCCCATGTTACAACATATTCTTTGCCCTCAAGGATTCCGTTACCCTTCTGGGTACAATGGAGTACTCTTGCAATATCCCTTGCTACAGATGGCTTCTCTGCTATTACCAATGACTTCATACTTCTGCCTCTTTCTCAGGTTATTATCCGTTGCTGTCTGTTTTCCCAGCAAGCTTTCAGTTAAATCTGCTTTGATGTGAGTATATCATATCCCAACAAAAAAAGGAAGGTATGTCACCTTCCAATCTTATATCCTACGCCACGCACTGTTTCAATCAGATCTCCGGCGCTTCCCAGCTTCTGCCTGAGTGTCCGGATATGTACATCCACAGTTCTGCTTTCACCATCAAATTCATATCCCCATATCTGATTCAGAAGCTGTGTTCTTGATAAAACCATTCCGCTGTTTTTCAGAAGCAGCACCAGCATCTCATACTCCTTCAATGTCAGATTAACAGGTTCCTGATCCACCGTCACTATATGTCTTCCCGGACACAGATACAGGTTTTCCAGATGATATTCTTCTGCGCCTTTATCCTCTGCCCGACGAAGCCGTGCCTTGATACGTGAGATCAGCTCCATCATACGAAACGGCTTCGGGATATAATCATCTGCACCGCTGTCCAGTCCCATGACCACATCATATTCTGTGCCTTTGGCCGTCAGCATGATTACCGGAATCTTGCGTGTGTCCGGTCTGGTACGCAGTTTTCGTAAAATCGATATTCCGTCTTCTTCAGGAAGCATGATATCCAGAAGGATCAATGCCGGCACTTCTTTCTCCAGTTCTTTCCAGAACAGGGACGGTCGTTCAAATCCTTTTGCATCCATTCCCTGACTCTTTAATGTATATACTACAAGTTCACGAATACTCTCATCGTCTTCTACAAGATAGATCATTTATTTCCTCCTGCCTGTCTGTTTCTTCACAAACAGGTTCTTTTTTATCTTTTTGCAAAGTATAAAAAATGAACGTTAAATTTCCGGCCTGCACAGTGTTAAATGTTTGTAAATTTCTGTCGAACATGCTATGATAAAGAGAACATAAGGGAGGAACTCATGTACTATTTTATTATAAATCCCAACTCCCGTTCCGGCAAAGGTGCTCTGATCTGGAGGGATCTGGAGAACATTCTGCGTGAACGGAATATTAAATACCAAACTTTTTTTACAGAATATAAAGGACATGCTGTTAAGCTTTCTGCTTCCATTACTGCCTCGATTCCGGAAGATAGTCAAATCAAGCTGATTGCCGTTGGCGGTGATGGTACGATACAGGAAGTCCTGAGCGGAGTAAAAGATATTTCCCGTGTCATTTTCGGCTACATTCCCACCGGATCCGGAAACGATTTCTGCCGCAGTATGAAACTTCCACAGGATCCTATGAAGGCACTCGAACTGATTCTTTCCGATAAACGTCCACATCTGATGGACGTTCCTCATATTTCCTGTGGTTCCAACAGCAGTCGTTTCGCGATCAGCTGTGGAATCGGTTTTGACGCAGCGGTATGCCATGAAGTTGGCGTCACTCCTATGAAAAAAGTCCTGAACAAAATCGGCCTCGGCAAACTGGTCTATCTCTTTGTCGCATTGAAACAATTGCTTTTCCTGAAGCCATCTTCTATGACACTGCTCATGGATGACAATAAAAAAGAAGAGTTTTCCAAAGTATATTTTACTGCCATCATGAATCAGAAATACGAAGGCGGTGGATTCAAATTCTGTCCCGATGCCAGTCCTTCCGACGGCTATCTGGATGTGATCGTTGTAGACAGTTTGAGCAAACCCAAAGTAATATGTTGTCTTCCTACTGCTTTCTTCGGAAAACATACACATTTCAATGGTATCCACATTTTTCGCTGTAAAAAAAATTGATATCCACAGTGAAGCCAGACTGGCCGTACATAAAGACGGAGAATCCGCTGGTCTTTTGCATGATTTTTCTGTATGTATGGAACCGAAACAAATCAATATGATCTCATAGAAGTAATTTCTGCAACGCAAAAAACTTCCCCATAAAGGGGAAGTTTTTTAGTTGAATCCATAGAATTTCTGACATACTTTGTAAGCAGCTACAAACATTTTGCGTCCACCTCTGCCCGGAAGATTGGCTGCACGTCCCAGAATACTGTAACGCAGTTTATGATACAGCCAGAGATCCTGTTCACGAATATACTCCAGCATTTCTTTTTTCTTATCCAGTGCTTCCTGAGTACCTGCACGTACCAGCATGATCGAGGACACGGTCGTAATGATATCCAGATAGCTGAGCATATATTTCTTAAGATGTTTACTGTCAAACTGACAATTATGGAATGCGTCCGCCATCAATTTATTGACACGGATCTGCTGGTCAATTCTCTTAATCATTACCTTTTCATTGACAGACTGATCATCTCTTCCGATAAAATAACGATAAAAATTGACATCCAGATAGTACATATTCTTCACAAACGGAAGCGGCTCAAATGCAAACAGGTTATCCACATAGAATGTATGCTTCGGCAGTTCCAATCCACATTCGTGAAGCAGTTTTGTACGATAAATAATAGAATGCATCAACAGATATTTACCTTTTGACATATGCACACTGTCCCATCCGAAAATTTCATTCACCGGAAGACAATGTCTGTACTGCATGACTTTTTTTCTGGAAGCACCCTGTTTTCATATACAAAATTGCTGATCAGCATATCCAGTGTTTTTGGTCCTCTTGTCAGTTCTTCAAGTGTTTTTAAGATTTGTTTATATGCCTCTTCATTTACCCAGTCATCACTGTCAACAACTTTGAAATAAAGGCCTGTCGCATTACGGATTCCGGCATTTACTGCTTCACCATGACCACCGTTTTCCTGATGAATAGCTTTTATGATCGTCGGATATTTTTCGGCATAAGCATCCGCAATCTCAGCAGTTCGGTCAGAAGAACCATCATTGACCACAAGGATCTCCACTTCTTCTCCACCTTTTAACAAAGATTCGATACATTTCTCCATATATGCTTCTGAATTATAACACGGAATTGCTATACTCAACAATTTCATTTTCCAGATTCCTCCTTCATGTATTTTACATAAACTCTGAATGCAGACGGAATCGCGTACTGCTTTTCAGACTGTTTTTTCTCAGCAAAAATAAATGGCAATCCTCTGTCTGTGTCCAGCGCTGCCACCCGAATCAGATATCCGGTCATCCTCCATTCAATATGCGAAAAAATATGCTTCGCATCCGGAAGTTTCTCAATATAAAGCGGTTCCAGCTGCATATTTTTTACCTTATCCAGCACTTCCTCCCGTGTAAGATGGCCCAGGAGATTCGGAAGCTCATATAATCCGGCAAGAAGACCTTTTTCCGGTCGTTTCTGTATAGCAGTTTTCTCTCCGTCCTGAATCACAAGCACTGTCCTGTTTTGCAGAATACGCTCCTTCTTCGGTGCTTTGACCGGCAGCTCCTCTACTGTCCCGTGTCTGTATGCAAGACAGTACTCCGACACCGGACATGCTTCACAGCGTGCTGGTCCATTCGGCACACAAACCACTGCCCCAAGTTCCATCAGCGCCTGATTAAAATCTCCTGGTGTCTCTTCCGGCATTATCCCCAAAAGGTTTTCTTCAATCTGACGGCGTACTGACTGTTTCATAATATCCTGTCTGTCCTCTGTAATTCTGGATATCACACGAAGAACATTTCCATCTACTGCTGGTACCGGAATCTGATAAGCAATGGATGCGATCGCACCTGCTGTGTAATTCCCGATTCCTTTCAGACTCAGCAGTTCTTCGTAAGAAGCCGGAAGTACTCCCTCGTATTCACAAACTACCGTCCGGGCTGCCGTCTGCATATTGCGGACGCGATTATAATATCCCAGACCTTCCCAGAGCTTCATCAGCTTCTCTTCCGGGCATTCTGCCAAAGCCTGGACATCTGGAAGCTCTCCGATAAAACGCTGAAAATAAGGCTTCACGGCCTCAACTCTTGTCTGCTGAAGCATGATCTCCGATACCCACGTATAGTAGGCATTGTTCTGATCTCTCCAGGGAAGAATCCGTTTATTCTGTCTGTACCAGTCTGTAAGAGGTTGTACGATTTCATTCAGCATGCTTCTGTCTTTTATCTGATCATTTTTCATCTTTTACCCTCAGTATGTTTTAGTATAACATAATTTCAGCCAAATGCCAGTTGATTTTTTTTATTTTACCGGATAGAATGTTATTACTTGGGATTATACCTGTAAATAATTATCTCCCATTACTAAAATTAATATTATTTTTGATACGAAAGGACCCTATTATGGACAGTATTATTTTTGATGTTGATGGAACTCTGTGGGATTCAACAGAAAGTGTTGCTCAGTCCTGGACCGCATATCTGCAGGAAAAAGAACATATGGATATTACCCTGACATCAGCCCGTCTGATGACACTTTTTGGACAGACTCTGTCTGATATCGCACGCCAGATTTTCCCTGACTGTTCAGAAGCAGAACAGCTTCGCCTTATTGATGGATGCTGCCAGGCTGAACATGAAGCTCTCTTAAAAAAATGTGCCCCACTTTATGAGGATCTTGAAAAAATGCTGCAGATCATGTATAAGAAATGTCCACTCTATATTGTCAGTAACAGTCAGAGTGGCTATATTGAAGTTTTTCTTCAGACATCAGGTCTTGAAAAATATTTCAAAGGTCATCTTTGTAATGGAGATACCGGTCTGGACAAAGGCTCCAATATCCGTAAACTTGCAGACACATATGATCTGAAGTCCCCCGTATATGTCGGTGATACGTTTGGCGATTACCAGGCATGCCAGAAAGCAAATGTTCCTTTTATCTTTGCTGAATACGGATTCGGAGAAGTTCCAAAACCGGATGCACGCATCTGCAAACCAATGGATCTTGTCAATATTTCTTTATAAATTCTCTCAAACAAAACAGGCACGGAAGATTTTTATCTCCCATGCCTTGTTTTATCTTTGTATTTATTTCTTGATGCATTTCTTTTTCAGGTATACCACAAATCCTACAAGAATCGCAAGAATTGCAAGAATATAAATAAACTTTGCAGTAAGACTTGTTGTGTAAGAATCTATAAATGTCACGATACCAAACAGAATCAATGTCACTCCGGATCCCTTAGTCATTTTTTTCTCATCATACTTTTCTTTGCGAAGTTTTGTGTTTCCACCCTTCAGAAAAATATCGCCATGTCCTGTCAGAAGCATGATTCCAACGATCAATGCTATTCCCGCAAGGATAAAATCAAATGATCTGTCCATTTTTTATCTCCTGTAATTATATATTAGTAAAAGCATACGATTGGCACACCATACTGTATGATATCATACAGAACCGCTGCATTATCCGGTGGAAGATTGATACATCCGTGAGATCCGTCCGTAAGATAAATATCGCCACCGAATTCATCTCTCCATGACGCATCATGGAACCCAATACCTCCATCAAATGGCATCCAGTACTGTACCTCTGATTCATATTCATAAGTTCCGTCTGCTTTCATGGTTCCTCTCAGTACATCCGGACTTTTCTTATAGTACAATGTAAAGATACCTGCATGTGTCTGACGATCAGCATAACTCATATTTCCAGATACAAAATCTGACTCAAAGATATCGGAACCATTTTGATAATAATACATATGCTGTTCACTTAAATCTACTTCTATATAAGTGTCACCCAGATCATTCACTCCGTAAGAATTGGCCGTCTGTGAATAAACAGGCTCTCTGGTCGTCTGTGTACCAGACTGAATTTCCTTGCTCAGCTGAGCAGCCTCGGCAGCCTGATCGATTTTCCAGCCATATACAGAACTGGAAACGTAAACGGTTCTGCCACTTGTGGTCTGGAACTCACGCTCCGTACCGACCGTATCATAAGTAGCTGCAAGCTGTGCAACATAATCTGCAACATGCTGCTGGAAGGAATTATCGTCCCAGATCAGCTGACCTTTCTCATCAAACTGCAGCCAGTCTTTGATCGTGTCGCCATTCAGAGTTGTTGTCTGACTGCCAAATGTATAGGTAATACTTGCTTTTGTATAATTATTACATGCTTCCAGTGCAGACTGCAGTGCCGGATCATCCTGTGTAACCTCTGCATTCACATATGCCTCCGGTGTATCACTGAAATTTACCGAAGTCTGACCTGCATCTACAGCAGCATTCAGTACTTTATATGCTTCTTTGATATTCAGTTTACTTCCCACTGTTTCCGGTACGATCACAAACTGTCCGTTCTGATATGCAACATATGCATTTTCCGGTTCTGTCTGATTCTCTGCCTGGGCACAGCTGAGTGTCTTAAGCTGTTCTTGCAACTGTGTTCTGTTATACCCTGTATTCTCGGATACAGTATAACTTTTCTGTTCATAGAGTCCTCTGATCCACTCATATGGCTTCTGCTGTTTCAGAAGCTTCAGAACTTCTCCTGTAGAAAGGTACTGATAACTGATATCCGCTCCGGAAATCGTCTGTGGTGCCTGATCTCTGGCTGAAACTTCAATGGTATAATTCTCAAACTTTTGTTTGAAAAGATTTTCTACCTCTGCTGCCGTCATCTGAGAACAGTTCACACCATTGATCCACGTACCTTCAAAGAATCTGTCCGCAAAATAATAACTTGCAGCCGCATAAGCACTCCCGCCAAGAACTACGATCATCAACATAATAAGGCCAAAAATCCGCGCCCCTTTGTGTTTCTTCGCAGGTTTAGAATTCTGATACTCTGGTTTTGCTGATCTGTTCTTTTGCGTATTTGTTTTTCTGGATTTTTTCTTCCTGGAAGTTGACTGATCCGGCATTTCCATATCATCTACCGGAACATATACAACCGGACCTGGTCTGGCAGATTTGCGATGATGTCTTACCGGCTGTGGATCTGGTTCTTCCTCTGCAGAATCATCATAATCTCCAAGGTCATCCATCTCATCTTCGTCCGTTTCCGGTGGAGCTATGATTTTATCCATGGTTGCATTGATTTCTTCTTCAATGCCTGTATTCTCATCCGACACTCCAGAAGTGTCTTCCTGAAGTCCGTCCCTCATTTCTTTGTTGCTCATTTAATATACTCCCTGAATATAAACAATTGAATACAACCATCTATTTATCCTGTTTTTTCCTGTAACGTTTCCATTATAACATACTTCTGTATTTTTGCACCTTAATTTATTGCTTTTTTATATTCTTTTTCCGAGGGTTGGAGCATTATAGTAACAAACCCCTGAATCTTAAGACTCAGAGGTTTGTTCAAAGTTCTGTTTATTTTAGATATTGTGATTATTTCTCAACCAGAAGACTTTCTCCCGTCATTTCTGCAGGCTGTTCCATTCCCATCAGCTGAATCAGAGTCGGGATGATATCTGCGAGGCATCCGTTCTCTCTCAGAGTGTATTTCGGATCAGCGTTTACAAGAATGAACGGAACCGGATTCGTTGTATGAGCAGTCCATGGCTCTCCTGTCTCATAATCAATCAGCTGCTCTGCATTTCCGTGGTCAGCACAGATAAACATCTGTCCGTCAACTTCTTTGAGAGCTTCTACTGCTCTTCCCACACATCCATCAACTGTTTCGATTGCTTTGACAGCTGCTGCCTGTACACCAGTATGACCTACCATATCCGGGTTTGCAAAATTGATAATGATCACATCATATTTATCAGATTTGATTGCATCCACCAGCTTGTCACAAACTTCCGGTGCGCTCATCTCCGGCTGAAGGTCATAAGTTGCAACCTTCGGAGATTTAACGAGGATTCTGTCTTCTCCTTTGTTTGGTTCTTCTACTCCACCGTTAAAGAAGAAAGTAACATGTGCATATTTCTCTGTCTCAGCAATACGAACCTGTGTCATATCATGAGCCGCAAGATATTCACCAAATGTATTCTTAAGAAGTACTTTGTGGAACGCAACCTGTTTGTTCTGAATTGTTTCATCATAATCTGTAAAGCAGACATAAGTAAGATCCAGTTTCTTAGCTCTTTCGAAGCCTTTGAATTCATCATCACAGAATGCTCTTGTGATCTCACGTGCACGGTCTGGACGGAAGTTAAAGAATACTACAGAATCTTTGTCCTGGATCTTTGCAACCGGCTGTCCGTCTTTCTCAATAACTGTCGGAAGGACGAATTCATCTGTCTTATCATTATCATAGGAAGCCTGAACTGCTGCTGCAGCGTCTGTACCTTTGACACCTTCACCTTCTGTCAGGGCTTTGTATGCAAGTTCTACACGATCCCAGCGATTATCTCTGTCCATTGCATAGTAACGTCCGGAAACAACACCGATCTGTCCAACACCGATTTCTTTCATCTTGGCTTCCAGCTGTTCAATGAATTCTTTTCCTGATGCCGGCGGTGTATCACGTCCGTCAAGGAAGCAGTGTACATAAACTTTCTTAAGTCCTTCTCTCTTTGCCATCTCAAGCAGTGCATAGAGATGTGTATTGTGGCTGTGTACACCACCATCAGAAAGAAGTCCCATAAAATGAATAGCAGAATCATTTTCTTTTGCATTTTTCATTGCTGCAAGAAGTGCTTCATTTTTAAAGAAATCTCCATCGTTGATTTCTTTTGTGATTCTGGTAAGCTCCTGGTATACAATACGGCCTGCTCCCATATTCATATGCCCTACCTCGGAGTTACCCATCTGTCCGTCCGGAAGACCTACTGCCAGTCCACTGGCATTTCCTTTTACAAATGGATATTCTGCCATTAATTTATCCATAACAGGAGTTTTTGCTTCGTAGATTGCATTTCCCTCATGTTTGTCGTTCAGACCATAACCATCCAGGATCATTAATACGGTTGGTTTCTTACTCATAATGTTCTCCTTTTACTGTATACTTTTTCTGCATTTTACAGCAGTATTTACTGGTATCATTTCCTATTATATAGTACCAAAAATTTAGAATTTTTCAAGGATTTTATCAGAAAAGCTTAACGGAAGTACGGATAGTTTGTCTTTCGTATCTGCCTGGAGCTGTTCGAGCCAGCCTCCGCAGATTGCTGTCAAAAGTTCCTGCATCATCCCGCGGGATTCCGGAGCAAATTTTTCCACACGTTTCACCATCGCGGCCAGACTTTTCAGTCCTCCGGACTGTACTTCACTCAGATTCTCATAACCGGATGCCTGTAATGTTGCAAAAAGATCTTCAATCAGAAGTCTCTTCTGTTCCATATCCATACCATCGATCCATTTGTGCAGGATTTCGATAAATCGGAGTGCCGTTTTGTTCAGACTGTCTCGCCGTACCAGCGCCGGTCCCTGCACCTCCCAGGAAAATGCATCATGCTGGAGAAGTCCCTTACTGGAACTTGCAACAATAACCGGTTCTTTTTCATGCTCCAGAAGCGTCCCTATAATAGAATACTCCGGAATAATGCGAATAATCTTCGGCATCATTTCTTTCGTTTCCGGCAGCTCTTGAAATTCTCTGGAAAATCCGGGTCCGTCATTAGAATAGATTTCAAGTATCTTTTCATGAGCACTTTTGCACATCACCGAGCCATAAATCGCAAGGTTTCCACCTTTAGAATGTCCTCCGACTCTGAGCATTCCATCTGTATGTTCCGAGATTTTCTGCAAATACTCTATGGCTCTTTTTTGTGCCGGAACTACACCTGTGCTGAGATTAAAATCTTCTTTCCATCCTATGATCGTATCATCCGTTCCACGAAAAGAAACATAGGAAGTTCCGTCCTCAAGAACAATTTCCATTGCAGCAAACTGCTGCTCAGCTTCCGTTACAATATCATTCACATAATTTCTTACCACACATTTTCCAAATCTGACAGACTTCGCCATTTCCATCATCATAAACGGAGCCAGGCGGATAAAAGATTTATCCGCCTCCAGTTCTTTCATCGTATGAAGTTTCATAAATTCTTTCGTCAGCTTTTTCAGTCCGATTCCCTTCTGTTTTGTCACTGCCGAAATTCCATCCAGATTCACATATGAAAAACATGCAAGAATCAAATTGTCCACTTCGTTAAACTGCGACTGTTCAAAGGAAAGATCCCCTCTCCAACTGATGTAATCCATAATATTTCCCATAAGCAACCCCTTTTGTGAAATTTTATACTCCGTCCACAAAGCAACTTAAGGTATCTCTGATCTATACGATCTTATTCTCCATATACACGAAGCATGCTACTTACTTTACGTACTGAGCTTCTTCCACTCAGTTCTTCCATTGCCGTACGGAAATCGCCTTCGCGAACTTTGGCTGTGATGACAACAACTTCGGCACTTCCTTCTGCACGGAAAGCTTTCTGAATGATCTGTGCTACGCTGACTCCATATTTTGCAAAGACCGCAGTCATTTCAGCAAGTACACCACAACGATCCTCTACGATCAATCTCATAAAATAACGATTATAAGTATCTGCCATCTTCTTTACCGGAAGTTCTTTATAACAGGTACATCCGATTCTTGCACAGCAGTTTGCCTTAATATTTCTTGCAATATCAAAAAGATCTCCTACAACAGCGCTTGCTGTCGGAAGCTCACCTGCGCCACGACCATAGAACATGGCATTTTCTACTGCATCACCATTGACAAATACAGCATTATAAGAATCATTTACAGATGCAAGCGGATGACTGCTTGGAATCAGCATTGGGCAAACATATGCTTCAATTCCCTCTTCTGTATTCTTTGCAACTCCAAGAAGTTTTATGTCACAGCCCATTTCTTTGGCATATTTGATATCTTTTGCTGTAATCTTAGTAATTCCTTCAATATAAACATCATCAAAAACAACTCTGGAATTAAATGCTACAGACGCTAGAATTGCCACTTTTCTTCCTGCATCCAGTCCTTCAATATCTGCTGTCGGATCGGCTTCTGCATAGCCAAGTTCTGTTGCAAGTGCCAGTGCATCTTTAAATTCCATTCCATCCTGGGTCATCTTTGTAAGAATAAAGTTTGTTGTACCATTGACAATACCCATAACTTCTGCCATATGATTACCGGCAAGACATTCTTTCAATGGACGAATGATCGGAATTCCACCTGCTACAGCTGCTTCAAACAAAAAATCCACATGATGTGCTTCTGCTGCATCAAGAAGTTCTTTACCATGTACCGCAATCAGATCTTTATTTGCCGTTACGACATGTTTTCCTGCATTTATTGCTGCCAGTATGTAGCTTCTTGCCGGTTCAATTCCACCGATCAACTCGATCACAATATCAATTTCCGGATCATTTACGATCTCATCCCAATTGTTGGTCAGAACGGCCGGATCTTCAACCTTTGCAGCAGCTTTTTCCAGATTACGTACCAGGATCTTCTTGATTTCAATCTGACTTCCAAGCTTCGGAATCATGTCTTCTTTCTGCTTCTGTAATACCTTATATACACCTGTTCCTACTGTACCAAAGCCCAGAAGGGCAGCACGAATGATTTTTTTATCCATTTTGAAATAGGCTCCTTTCTCCTCGTCCCTTATCTCTTTATTCTTATATTACTGTTCACAGGTAATATCCCGCGAGGTGTTTTTCCATGAATATGGCAAAATCCCGAGACATACGGGGCAAAATGCTATCACCGAAGGTGATGTGGAATGCATTTTGACCAAGCTACTGTGAACGAAGTGAACAGTGAATATTTTACCACTTGTGTTTAATAGTATTGTATAAAGCGGATTTTGTCAAGCGCGGACATTTGTACGTCTCTGGAAACAAAAAAAAGCCAGATACCTCTTACCTGGCCGGTTTGAAGTATCTGACTCTTAAAATCATCTTATTGATAATTATTTGTAGTTAACGATCTTTCCGAAATCTGGTTTCAGGGAAGCTCCACCAACAAGTCCACCATCGATATCACCCATTGCAAACAGTTCTGCTGCATTTCCTGCATTTACAGATCCGCCGTACTGGATACGGATAGCTTCTGCTGTATCTGTGTCATAGATTTCAGCAACACACTCACGGATACCTTTGCAGATTTCCTGGGCCTGTTCGCTTGTAGCTGTTTTACCTGTTCCGATAGCCCAGATTGGTTCGTAAGCGATAACCATAGTTTTAGCCTGGTCAGCTGTTACGTTCTGAAGACCAACTTTAACCTGCTGACGGATCCAGTCCATAGTGATGCCCTGTTCTCTCTGCTCAAGAGATTCTCCACAGCACATGATTGGTGTAATACCATGTTCGAAAGCTTTAAGTACTTTCTTGTTAACGTCTTCGCTTGTTTCTCCGAAGTAATCTCTTCTTTCGGAATGTCCAAGGATAACATATTTAACACCAGCGTCAACCAGCATAGCCGGAGCGATTTCACCTGTGTAAGCACCTTTTTCTTCGAAGTACATGTTCTCTGCTGCTACAGCAATATTTGTACCTTTGCAGGCTTCAACAACCGGAACGATGTCGATTGCCGGAACACCGAATACTACGTCTACTTCATCGTTCTGTACAAGTGGTTTCAGAGTTTCTACTAATTTAACTGCTTCGCTTGGAGTCATGTTCATTTTCCAGTTTCCAGCGATAATTTTCTTTCTTGCCATTTTTATTATCTCCTTTTTTATTTATCATTAGCTGCTGCTACGCCCGGCAGTTCCTTTCCTTCCAGGAATTCCAGAGATGCTCCACCACCAGTAGAGATGTGAGTCATCTTATCGCCATAGCCAAGGATATTTACAGCTGCTGCGGAGTCACCACCACCGATGATAGTTGTAGCTTCTGTATCTGCAAGAGCTTTAGCAACTGCTTCTGTACCATGAGCAAAATTCGGCATTTCGAAGCAACCCATTGGTCCGTTCCATACAACTGTCTTAGCATCTTTTACAGCGTCACAGAAAATCTTTTCTGTTTCTGGTCCAATGTCCATTCCTTCCCAGCCGTCCGGAATGCATCCACGTTTTACAACCTGGATATTGCAGTCGTTAGAGAAGTCATCACCGATTCTGTTGTCAACAGGAAGAAGAAGCTTAACGCCTTTTTCTTCTGCTTTTTTAAGCATGTCTAATGCATACTGAAGATAATCATCCTCACAGAGGGAATTACCAATGTGTCCGCCAAGAGCTTTGGAGAATGTATAGGACATTCCACCACCGATGATCAGAGTATCAACTTTGTCAAGAAGGTTGTTGATAACAGAGATCTTGCTGGAAACTTTCGCTCCACCAAGGATAGCTACAAATGGTCTCTCCGGATTTTCTACTGCATTTCCAAGGAATGCGATTTCTTTTTCCATCAGATATCCAACAACTGCGGTATCTACATATTTGGTAACACCAACGTTGGAGCAGTGTGCTCTGTGAGCAGTACCAAATGCATCATTTACGAATACATCGCAAAGGGAAGCAAGTTCTTTACTGAACTCATCACCGTTTTTGGTTTCTTCTGCACGATAACGTGTATTTTCAAGAAGAATAACTTCTCCGTCTTTCATGTCAGCTACTGCTGCTTTTACGGTATCATCAACAACAACCGGGCTCGGAACGAATTTAACTTCCTGTCCCAGAAGCTCTGTGAGACGTTTTGCAACAGGTGCAAGAGAAAGTTCCGGTTTCGGCTCTCCCTTCGGTTTGCCAAGGTGTGAGCAAAGAATGATCTTTCCGCCATCTGCGATCAGCTTCTTGATTGTAGGAAGAGCTGCTACCAGACGGTTCTCATCTGTGATTTTGCCGTCCTGCAGAGGTACATTAAAGTCACATCTTACCAGAACTCTCTGGCCTTTTACATTGATATCATCAACGGATTTTTTGTTTAATCCCATGCTAATATTCCTCCAAATTCATAAAAAATGGGCCCGGTCCAAATCAGACCGGACCCTGACTGAGTCTATTTGTGTCATTGCAAAATGCAACAACTTACTCCACACTTTAACTTATGGACTTAATTAAGCGTTCAGAAGTTTTCCAAAATGTTTGATTGTACGAACCATCTGGCTTGTGTAGGAGTTTTCATTGTCATACCATGAAACAACCTGTACTTCTGTTGTGCCGTTCTCAAGTGGCAGAACCATTGTCTGAGTAGCATCAAACAGAGAACCAAATCTCATACCAACGATATCGCTGGATACGATTTCGTCTTCGTTGTATCCGAAGGATTCGTTAGAAGCTGCTTTCATAGCTGCGTTGATCTGCTCTTTTGTAACGTTTCCTTCAACTACTGCTGTAAGGATTGTTGTAGAACCTGTTGGGGTTGGTACACGCTGAGCGGATCCGATCAGTTTGCCGTTCAGTTCTGGGATAACCAGACCGATTGCTTTTGCAGCACCTGTGCTGTTCGGAACGATGTTAACTGCAGCTGCACGAGATCTTCTCAGATCACCTTTTCTCTGCGGTCCGTCAAGTGTCATCTGATCACCTGTGTAAGCGTGGATTGTGCACATGATACCAGATTTGATCGGTGCAAGATCGTTAAGAGCCTTAGCCATTGGTGCAAGGCAGTTTGTTGTACAGGATGCAGCGGAGATGATTTTATCTTCGTTTGTAAGTCCTTCATGGTTTACATTGTAAACGATTGTCTTAAGGTCGTTTCCAGCCGGAGCGGAAATAACAACATGTTTAGCACCTGCATCAATATGAGCCTGAGCTTTGTCTTTGGATGTATAGAAACCTGTGCACTCGAGAACTACGTCTACACCGATTTCTCCCCAAGGAAGTTCTGCAGCGTTAGCTTTTGCATAGATTTTGATTTCTTTTCCGTCAACTGTGATGGAATCTTCTCCTGCTACTACTTTGTCAGCCAGAGCATATCTTCCCTGAGTTGAGTCATATTTTAATAAGTGAGCCAGCATTTTCGGGGATGTAAGGTCGTTGATAGCAACGATTTCAAATCCTTCTGCTCCAAACATCTGACGGAATGCCAGACGACCAATACGGCCAAATCCATTAATTGCAACTTTTACTGCCATGATAAATTCCTCCTATGAAATAAATGGTTGATTATGGCGTTTGTTAAAGAAACGTCAACCTATTGCATATTGTATCGAATCTCATACAAAAATTCAAGGGGATTTTATAAAAAACATCAGAAATTTCTATTTAAAAGGAAATGAAACCATAGCATATGCGATTTTTGCATGCTATAATAATGTCAATCCATACAAAGGAGGATACAAAAATGTCAAATCAGATCTTATGGGACTGCCATATGCATTCTTCTTTTTCTGCTGACTCAGACACATCTATGGAAGATATGATCCGCGAAGCAATCTGCCGGGGTCTCACCGGCATCTGTTTTACAGAGCATCTGGATCCTGATTACCCACCTACACCGGATAATGAAATATTTGAGCTGGATCTTGATGGATACAGAGAGACTCTCTTTAGACTCCGAGAAAAATATCAGAAGGAACTACAGATTCATTTCGGTATTGAACTTGGCCTGCAGCCACATTTGCACGACTACTTTCACGAGCTTCTGGCAACAATGCCGTTTGATTTTGTGATCGGATCTTCTCACGTTGTCCATGGATATGACCCTTATTATAAGGAATATTTTAAAGGGCGCGAAGAATCTGCATGTTACCGGGAATATTTTGAATCCATTCTCGAAAATCTGCATGCATTTTCTGAGATGGATGTATATGGACATATTGATTATATTGTACGCTATGGCCCGAATCAGAATAAATACTATACTTATGAACGTTACCAGGATATTCTTGATGAGATCCTGCGCACCGTCATTGCCAAGGGACGGGGAATTGAGCTGAATACCGGCGGTTTCCACTACGGCCTCGGAGAGCCAAATCCCTGCCGTGCAGTCATTCGCCGCTATCGCGAACTTGGTGGTGAGATCATCACTGTCGGTGCTGATGCGCATGGACCGGAAAAAATTGCCTATGATTTCGATAAGGCTGCTGCAATACTTGCAGACTGCGGTTTTAAGTACTATACTGTATTCCAAAACCGTAAACCGGAATTTGTCAAATTATAATTTTCAGATAAAGATACAAAAGGAGGAGATCCATCATGGCAAAAAAACGTCTTCAGAAAAAGCGTGAAGCTGCCAAAACTTCTGCTTTCCAGGCTGCTGCTGCGAAAGCAGAAACCCCGAAAATAACTACAAAAAAAGTTCAACCAATTAAGGTTGAAACAACAAAGACTGAACCTGTTAAAGTCGAGACTAAGAAAACAGAGCCTATCAAGGTTGAAACAAAGAAAGTCGAACCTGCTAAAGTTGAAACGCAAAAAGCTGAAGCTGTCAAAGTTGAAACAGCTAAGGTCGAATCAGCTAAGGTTGAGACTAAAAAAACAGAGACTGCCAAAGTCGAAACTACAAAAGCTGAACCAGTCAAACTGGAAAATAAGCGTGATGATGATCACATCTATCGTGAGCGTCTTGCCCGTCATCTGGACGAGCTGAAATGGCTCTACTGTGAACTGTATCAGGATAACCCATATGTCACAATGCATCTCAATGATCTTCTCAAAGTCCTGAAGAAATTCTATGATATGAGAAATGATGCCCTGAAAGAATCTGATCTGAATCGCGAAAAAGATCCGACATGGTATAAACGCAACGATCTCATCGGTATGATGATGTATGTCAACGCTTTTGCCGGTACTCTTTCCAATCTGGAATCCAAACTGGATTATATACAGGAATGCAATGTCAATTATCTGCATCTGATGCCACTCCTTGACTCCCCGAGGGGACGCAGTGACGGTGGTTATGCAGTTGCTGATTTCCGAAAGGTTCAGGAAGAACTTGGAACCATGGATGATTTTGCAGCACTGACTGCTGCCTGCCATAATCGCGGCATCAACGTCTGCCTTGACTTCGTCATGAACCATACATCCGAAGACCACGAATGGGCAAAACGCGCCCGTGCAGGAGAAAAAGAATATCAGGACCGTTACTTTTTCTTTGATAATTATGATATTCCTTCATTATATGAGCAGACCTGCCCGGAAGTGTTCCCGACAACTGCACCTGGCAACTTCACCTGGCTGGAAGACCTTCATAAACATGTTATGACTACTTTCTATCCGTATCAGTGGGATCTGAACTACCGCAATCCGATCGTCCTGAACGAAATGATCTTTAACATGCTGTACCTGGCTAACCAGGGTGTAGATATTGTCCGTCTGGATGCTGTACCATATATCTGGAAGCAGCTTGGGACGAACTGCCGTAACCTGCCACAGGTTCACACCATCGTTCGTATCATGCGTATGATCTGTGAGATCGTATGCCCTGGCGTTCTTCTTCTCGGAGAAGTTGTCATGGCTCCTGAAAAAGTTGTTCCATATTTCGGAACTGTCGAAAAACCAGAATGTCATCTGCTGTACAACGTTACGACTATGGCAAGCACATGGCACACAGTTGCAACAAAAGATGTCTCCCTGCTTCGCCGTCAGCTGGATATCATCTCCGAACTTCCGAGAGATTATGTATTCCAGAATTATCTGCGTTGCCATGACGATATTGGATGGGGACTGGATTATGAATATCTTGAAAACTTCGGTATTCAGGAAGTACCTCATAAAAAATATCTGAATGATTTCCTTACAGGAAAATATCCAGATTCTTTTGCACGAGGAGAACTTTATAATGATGATCCGCGTCTTGGTGATGCAAGACTGTGCGGAACAACAGCTTCTCTCTGTGGTATTGAGCGTTTTGGATTTGAAGGAAATCAGGAAGGTGTGGACAGAGCTGTCCGTTATGATATTACACTGCATGCATTCATGCTCTCTCAGTCCGGTATCCCGGTAATTTACAGTGGTGACGAGATCGGTCAGGTGAATGATTATTCTTACAAAGATGATCCGGAAAAATCCGATGATTCACGTTATCTTCACAGAGGAAAATTCGACTGGAAGCTGGCTGAAAACCGTCATGATCCTGCTACTGTACAGGGCAAACTTTTCCCTGTGCTTAATAAACTGGAGCATATCCGTTCAAGCCACAGTGTATTCAACAGTAATGTTCCAATTCGCACCATTGACACCTGGGATACTTCTGTTCTTGCTTTTATACGTGAGAATAATAAGGAGAAATTTATCGGTATCTACAACTTCAGTGAGAATGATAAAGTTGCATGGATCAATGAAGAAGATGGTATGTACACAGATCTTATCTCCGGACGAGAGATGGAAGCCAGGGGTGTGCAGATTCCGGCATTCGGATGTTACTGGCTGTGCAGAAATAAACAATAATTTTTAAGTACATAAATATACCAAAAGGCTCCGGTCACAATTGACCAGAGCCTTTTTATTCGAATTCCTATTCTATTTACGTAATTTATCAATAAATGCAGTAAATTTTCCTGGGTTTTCTTTATCCAGAGAACGTGCATAGATTCCCTTCAGCCAGACAGTGATCACATCGATCAGTACCGGTGCAAAGGTCATCAGTATGAATACCAGGATGATCATTCCAAAATCCAAAGAACCAAGAGAAAGCAGTTTCTGGAAAATAACGGCCGCCGCAAAGAATATAAACTGCATACCGTAAATGATCGTCTTACGATAGGTATTCAGTGGTGCATAAACGGTCTTCAATGCAGCCATATAGTTCCATCCTGTAACAAGAACACAGGCTGTATTCAACATTTCTGTGGAATGATATACATTCTGACAAACGAGCATGACCGCAAACACACACGATGTAATCGTGAGTGCTGCCGGAAACGCATTGATAAATACATGCCTCAGGAACGTATGATCAATCTTCTCGTAATTGTTTTCCTGTGCAAGCAGGAATGTCGGAATACCTACCGCACACGCGCTGATCAGTGACATCTGGATCGGTTCAAACGGATACGTATTTCCAAAGAAGATCGTCAGCAATGACAACATAACGGAAAACATCGTCTTGATCAGGAACATGGATGCCGCCGTACGGATGTTGTTTACGACTCTTCGTCCCTGATTTACAATATGCGGCATAGATGCAAAATTTGAATCCAGAAGAACGACATTTGCAATATTCTTTGCAGCATCACTTCCCTGTGCCATGGCAATACTGCAGTCAGCCTCTTTCAGGGCAAGAACATCGTTGACACCGTCACCAGTCATAGCTACTGTATGTCCCTGGGATTGCAGTGCCTGAACCATCGCTTTTTTCTGCTGTGGCGTCACCCGTCCGAACACGCTGTACTCTGCAACTGCATCCTGAAGCATCTCATCGGATGTCAATGTCGTCGCATCTACATATCTGTCGGCATTTTTAAGTCCGGCACGCTTTGCAATCGCTGCGACCGTCACCGGATCATCACCGGAAATGACCTTAAGATCTACCTCCTGGCTTTCAAAGAATGCCAGTGTATCTGGTGCTTCCTCTCTGATCACATCTGTCATAAGCATCAGTGCAAGCGGTTCCAGTCCCTCTGGAAGTTCTGTTCCTTCTACCATCTGGGAACTATGCGCCAAAACCAGTACTCGAAGCCCGTCTTCAGCATATACCTGACATCGTTCTGTCAGCTCCTGGTTATCTTCTGGAAACAGGAACTGTGCTGCTCCCATCAAATATGTGCCTTTTTCTTCAAAAACGGCACCACTGTATTTTCTGTCGGAAGAAAATGGAATCACATGTTCCAGTGTCATACCCTGCTTTGCCGGAAAACGTTTACGCAATGCATCGATCGTTGCATTCTGATCTTTGAGTACGTACATCATATTGCACATGATCTCGCCGACTTCGTCCATAAATGCCGGACCTGCGTCTGTTTCATCTGCCGAAACCTCAGTTACAGAAACTTCTGTTATTTCTGTATCGGATACTTCGGCTGCCTGTACTTCTGTCTGTCTGGATTCCGTATCCATTTCTGTCAGTTCTGCTGATTCCGTAATCTCGGCCAGTCCTGCATCGACTTCCGCATCCGTACTCTCATCTTTAGAAACTCTGTAAGGCTCCACACGCTCCACGCACATGGTTCCTTCGGTGATCGTACCAGTCTTGTCCAGACAAAGTGTGTCAACTCTGGCAAGCGTCTCAATACAATAGAGCTCCTGCACCAGTGTCTTCTTATTAGCAAGGACAAGTGCTCCAAGTGTCAGTGCAACGCTGGTCAGAAGAACAAGGCCTTCCGGGATCATACCAAGGACTCCGGCTACCATACTTACGATAGAATCCTTAAATGTATCTCCAACAATATAGTACTGCTTGTAAAACAACAATGCTCCAATCGGTACAATAATGATACTGATCACCTTCAGAATCGCATTCAGAGAATTCTTCAGTTCTGAATTGTGACGCTTGAATTCTTTTGCCTCACTGGTGATCTGGGCTGCATAGTTGTCCTTTCCGACATGGATGATCTGACAGTTTGCCTCTCCGGAAGTCACAAAACTTCCGGAAAAAAGCTCATCTCCCACATTCTTGGGAAGATTGTCTGATTCACCAGTCAAAAGAGATTCATTGACCTCTACACTGCCTTCAAGCACCCTCGCATCTGCCGGTACCTGATCACCGGTCTTGAGACAGACCACGTCATCCAGTACCAGTTCTTCTGTCGGAACGGTCCATTTCTGTCCTTCACGGATAACAACTGATTTTCTCGCTGTAAGGATTGCCAGCTTATCGATTGTTTTCTTGGCACGTATCTCCTGTGCAATACCGATCAGGGTATTGATAACAATGATACATACAAAAAATGCATTCTTATAAGAGCCAACCAGAAGTACAAGCACCAGAAGTACAAGGTTCAGAAAGTTGAAAAATGTCAGTGTGTTTTCTCTTATGATCTGCTTATAGGTCCGGGTATTCGGATTCTCGTCCGCATTAACCTTGCCTTCTGCGATTCGCTCATTTACCTGTTCATCTGTAAGTCCTGTCAACATTTCACCTCACAATTTACTGTTTGCTACAAATTAATATTTCCAAACAGCATTCTCTATTTTACCGTTGGCATTCTCCCCCTCACAGCCGAATTTATTAATATTCTTCTTCCTCTTCACCCTCACTGATGTCAGACTTTGGTTTGTCCAGTCCCTCGATCACGATTCCATGTTTCTGTGCATAATCCCACAGTGCAGCATGGATTGCTTCTTCTGCAAGAAGTGAGCAGTGTACTTTGACCGGCGGAAGTCCGTCCAGAGCTTCCATAACGGCTTTATTTGTGATCTGCATTGCCTCTTCGATAGTTTTTCCTTTTACCATCTCTGTTGCCATACTGCTGGTTGCAACAGCAGCACCACAGCCAAATGTTTTGAATTTGCATTCTTTGATGATATGAGTCTTATCATCGATATCAAGGAACATTCTCATGATATCGCCACATTTAGCGTTACCAACGGTTCCTACACCACTTGCGTTTTCGATTTCTCCTACATTTCTTGGATGCTGAAAATGATCCATAACTTTTTCACTGTACATAATATAACTTCCTCCTGTTATTTTCTTCTTATTTTCTTCGGTCTATCATCGTCTGCCCTTGATAAACACTTTTATTTATTACTGCTGATGTTTCTTGATAAAATCTTCATATAATGGAGACATACTTCTCAGATACTGTACAATTTCTTTCAGTTTATCTACTGTAAAATCAAGATCTTCTTTTGTTGTCTCATCGCTTAAAGTAAGTCTCAGAGAGCCATGTGCAACCTCATGCGGTACACCGATCGCAAGAAGTACATGAGACGGATCCAGAGAACCTGATGTGCATGCAGATCCACTGGAACCGCAGATGCCGTTCTGGTCAAGCATCAGAAGCATAGATTCTCCTTCAATGAACTGGAAACTTACGTTTACATTGTTCGGAAGACGTCTTACTTTGTCACCATTCAGTCTGGAATATGGAATCTCAGTAGTCAGGCGATTGATCAGGTAATCTCTCAGCTCGATTTCCTTAGCAGTACGTTCTTTCATAGTTCTTACTGCACGTTCTGCTGCTGCACCATATCCAACAATTCCAGGAACATTCTCTGTACCTGCACGACGTTTACGTTCCTGTGCGCCTCCATGTACAAAGGATTTGATCTTGACACCTTTACGAATATAAAGGAAGCCGATTCCTTTCGGTCCATTAATCTTGTGTCCACTGGAGCTCAGCATATCAATGTTGTATTCATCCACATCGATCGGTACCTGGCCAAATGCCTGAACTGCATCTGTATGGAACAGGATGCCATGTTCTTTGGCAATACGTCCAATTTCTTTGATTGGCTGAATGGTTCCGATCTCATTGTTTGCAAACATTACAGAAATAAGGATGGTTTCCGGTGTGATTGCTTTTTCCAGTTCATCCAGACGGACAACTCCATTCTCATCCACATCAAGATATGTGATCTTTGCTCCTCTTTCTTTTTCCAGATATTCACATGTATGCAGAATAGCATGATGCTCGATCTTGGTTGTAATAATGTGATTACCTTTGGACTTGTATGCTTCAAAGGTAGCCTTAAGTGCCCAGTTATCTGCCTCACTTCCGCCTGCTGTAAAATAAATATCTTCTTTTCTGGTATTCAGTGCATCTGCAATCTGCTGTCTTCCTTTTGTTACAGCCTCTTTGCTCTTCTGTGCAAAATCATAGATACTGGAAGGATTTCCATAATATTCAGAAAAATACGGAAGCATTGCATCAAGAACTTCCGGAGCAGTTTTGGTTGTTGCTGCGTTATCCAGATATATTAATTTACTCATGTTTTTTCCTCCTGCTTAAAAAATGAAATTTTACATTTTTTCCTGTTGTTTTTTCCGGCTTTCTTCAATCAACTGATCCAGCATCATAGTATCTACCGCCTGTGTAATACTGTCGTTGATTCGTTTCCACACATATTTCGTCACGCAGATATCGTGATTCTCACAGGTGCTCTCATCTTCCATTCCGGAACACTGTGCAGCTTCCAGACTTCCCTCCAGAACCCTCAGGACATCACCCACGGAAATCTCTGCTGCCGGTCGTCCCAGCCGGTAACCACCACCGGCACCTCTGGTACTATCCACCAGACCAGCCTTCTTAAGCTTCGCCATAAGCTGCTCCAGATAGCTGTCTGAGATATTCTGTCGGCTTGCAATACTCTGAATGGAAACGGCTTCTGTTTCACAATGCAGACCCAGATCAATCAATGCTTTGAGACCGTATCTTGCCCTTGTTGACAGTTTCATCCACTCACCTCTTTAATTCCTAGTGTTTTCGTCGGATTTATTTCAAGTCATACTTTAGCAGAAACCCTCTGTTCTGTCAAGGAGGTTTTCTGCATATACTGTCAAAAAAGCCACAGGACGTTTTTCATGTCGAAAGAACGATTTTTCAAAGGAACTTTCCTTCTGACTTCTGCTGGCCTGATCAGCCGTATTATGGGCTTCTTTTATAGAATATTCCTTTCACATACCATTGGTGCAGAAGGAATCGGTCTGTATCAGCTGGTTGTTCCTCTGCAGCATCTGGTTCTTGCCATGACCACCTTCGGGATTCAGACATCACTCTCCCGCCTGATATCCTCTCACACGGCACTTGGAGAAAAAAAAGAAGCGCAGGACTGTTTCCGCATTGGTACCTTTCTTGCTCTTTTTCTCTCCGGCATGGCCGCATGGAGCATTTTTACTTTTTCTCATTTTTTTGCTGTACAGATTTTAAAGGAACCGGCTACTGAATCACTGATTCGCCTGCTCGCCCTAAGTTTTCCCTTTGCTTCCGTCCATCTCTGTGTTAATAGCTACTATCTTGGACTAAAAAAAAGCTTCTTTTCCCGCTGCCACACAGATTCTGGAACAGGCCGTCCGTATTTTTTCCACCTGTCTGCTCTGGCAGATCTGTCTATCCCGCAATATTGCTGTCACCGCAATGATTGCAGTTGCAGGAAGTTTTCTCTCAGAGCTTGCCGCTGCTCTGTGTTCTTTTATCTGTATAAGTCTGAACAGTTCTGTATCTTCACATCATATAGAAAAACCTGTGCAAAAAATATCTGAGATCGGGCATATGGCACTTCCCCTGACTCTGAACCGGCTTCTTCTCTCTGTACTGACCGCCATCGAAGTTGTATTGATTCCCCAGTGTCTCCGTATGTATGGTCTCTCTCCATCCGAAGCTTTGAGTCTCTATGGAGTTTTTACCGGAATGGCTCTTCCCTGCATTCTTTTTCCTTCTACCGTTACCAGCTCTGCATCTGTCATTCTGATGCCCTCTGTTGCAGAAATGCAGGCACTTGGACACCGCAGAAAAATCCGCTATATCACACGTACCACCTGTGCTGCCTGTATCCTTCTCGGATCTTTATGCACCACCGTTTTTTACTTTGGGGGAAATTTTGCCGGAACCATACTTTTCCATAATACAGATGCCGGACTCTACATTCGTACACTTTCATTTATCTGTCCGTTTCTTTATACAAATATTGCACTTACCAGTATTTTGAATGGTCTGGGAAAAACCGGAACAACACTCGTTCACAGTGTTCTCGGGATTCTTCTCCGAATCTCTTTCGTAATATTTGCCATCCCCGTCCTTGGTATACGTGGATATCTGTATGGACTTCTGCTTAGTGAAATTCTGCTCAGTCTTTTACATATTTATGCACTGTATCATATGGAATTTTAGCAATTACACATGGTAACTTTATAAAGTTTTGCGTTAAATATATAACATTTCTATCGACAACCACTTTTTAATCGTTTATAATAAACGCGATATGTCCGATGCTGTCAGACAAACGGGGAACGCCCCGCATATGCAATTATGAATATACCATTATGTCCGGTAAATTCCGGATGCGAGGAGGAAAATATGGGATTCACTTTTTTAAAGAAACTGCCTACACCTGCTGAGATCCGCAACCAGTATCCCATCGATGCTGCAATTCAGGAACTGAAAGCAAAAAGAGATCAGGAGATCCGTGATGTCTTTACAGGCAAATCAGATAAATTTCTTGCAATCATTGGTCCATGTTCTGCCGATAATGAAGATGCTGTATGTGATTATCTTCTTCGTCTGCGTAAAGTGCAGGATAAAATCGCAGACAAAGTTCTGATCATTCCACGAGTTTATACAAATAAACCACGTACTACAGGTGAAGGATACAAAGGTATGGTTCATCAGCCAGACCCTGAAAAAGCACCTGATATGCTTGCCGGGCTGATTGCCATTCGTAAAATGCATATTCACGCAATTCAGGAAAGCGGTTTCACCTGCGCAGATGAAATGCTTTATCCGGAAAACTATCGTTATCTTTCCGACATTCTCTCTTATGTAGCTGTCGGTGCCCGTTCTGTTGAAGATCAGCAGCATCGCCTTACCGTCAGTGGTATGGATGTGCCTGCCGGCATGAAAAACCCGACCAGCGGTGATTATAGCGTTATGCTGAACTCTGTCGTTGCTGCACAGGGTTCTCATCGTTTCATTTACAGAAGCTGGGAAGTTGAAACAACTGGTAATCCACTTGCACATACTATCCTTCGTGGTGCTGTAAATAAACATGGAGAAGCTATCCCGAACTACCATTACGAAGATCTTCGTCTTCTGTGGGAAAAATATCAGGAAAAGAATCTCCAGAACCCGGCAGTTATCGTAGACACCAACCACTCCAACTCCAACAAAAAGTATGAACAGCAGGTTCGTATCGCCAAAGAAGTTCTTCACAGTCGTATGGTCGATCCTGAACTTCATAAACTGGTAAAAGGTTTCATGATTGAAAGTTATATCGAACCTGGCAATCAGAAGATTGGCGGAAATCATATTTATGGAAAATCCATCACAGATCCATGTCTCGGATGGGAGGAATCCGAAAAACTGCTTTACACAATTGCAGAAATGTGTTAATCACTAAGAACACCAAAAGGCAGAGCCGTTTATCTGGCTCTGCCTTTTTAATGTCTGGGATGTGCTTTCATATACACATCTCTCATTCTTGCTACATTCATTCCCAGATAAATCTGTGTAGAAGAAATATCCGAATGTCCAAGCATTTCCTGCACGCTTTTTACATCTGCTCCGTTCTGCAGCATATGTACCGCAAAGGAATGGCGTAATGTATGTGGTGTAATATCTCTGTGAATTCCGGCATCTACCGCATATCCTTTCAAAACTTTCCAGAATCCCTGTCTGCTCATAGATTTCCCCGAACAGTTTGTAAATAAAGAGGATTCTTTTTTGTTCTTAACAAAAAAGCCTCTGGAATGCTCCATATATTGCAAAATTGCATTTCTGCTCACATTGCCGATTGGAATGATCCGCTCTTTTTCTGAATCATGGCAGATCACATATCCCATCTGCAGATTAATATCTGTAATCTGTAAATGGATCAGTTCACTGACTCTCATTCCTGTTGCATACATCAATTCCATCATAGCATTGTCCCGAATACCCTTAGGTGTGTTCAGGTTCGGTTGTTTTAGCAGCCTGTCTACTTCTTCTACCGACAGAATTTCCGGCATTTTTTTCTCTAATTTTGGCGGCTTTAGTGTTTCAGACGGATCTTCCTGCATTTTCCCTGTTCTTATCATATAATGATACAGTGCTCTTATTGATGCAATATTTCTGGAAATTGTAGATAATGCCAGATTCTCCTTCTGCAATTCCTTCAGATAACCTTGTAGATCCGTCTTGGTAACTTCTGAAAAATCCATAATCTTCTGATTACGAAGATATCGGGCCAGTTTTTTCAGATCACGCTCGTATGAAATCTCCGTGTTCTGCGATGCCTTCTTTGCCTCTCGCATATACGCAATAAAATTTTCTATTACTTTTTCCATTCCCATTACTTCCCGTATTATATTAAAAATTTATCTTCCCCAAATGTATCTGTATTATACTTGCAATTTTACATAAAATCAAATCTTTTTTCTGTGCTAAACCCTTTTAAAATCAGGCTTTTCCGTGTTTTCTACAAAATATCGCAGATTTATTGTCAACCAATACTATATATGGTAAAACAACCTTTAAAATATTTTCAAATTCTGTATTAAAATTTTCATTATGACCGGATTGCAGTAAACCTCTGACAGAATTCCAGCACACAGGACAACTGCACATATCAGCATTTTCACTATATAAGTCGATACCTGTCCCGAAAAAGAGCTATGGTTTTTCCAAATTCTCATCGAATATTCATATACATTCTTACTTACAGCAAAAAAACATGGTACGTAAATAATAAACTGAGGAAACATCAGTCCTATGCCGATCAAACCACCGTGAAATCCGAACTGAAGGATTGACATGGTCATCAACATACCCATTCCTATTCCCAACAAAATCATTCCACCTACCGCAACCAAAACCCCAAATATCGTCAGGCCACTGCCAGCAACAAGAAGAAACAAACCTCCCCTCATTCTCAGCACTTTCCAGAAATACTCTCTGCTCCCTTTTTCTGCATAAATTCCCATAAGATATAATGCAGATACTGTATTTTGTTTCCACTGCATTTTATATATCAGATTCGGAAGCACAATCCCAATGACACACCCAATAAAAAACAGATAATAAGCCGGTAATTCTCTGTTTTTATTTACTGATAGTTTTTGTTTCATCTCCTCACCCCATACCAGTCTACGGAGTTTTTCTCAGACTTAGAACATAAAAAAAGGATATGACACTTCTCAGTATCATACCCTTTCTGAACTTCTATGTCCCCGAAAGATTACTTCGCATAATCTACCGCACGGCTCTCACGAATCACATTAACTTTAATCTGACCCGGATATTCCAGTTCAGCTTCGATCTGTTTGGAGATATCTCTTGCCAACAGAACCATATCTGCATCTGTAACCTGTTCCGGTACTACCATTACACGAATTTCCCTGCCTGCCTGAATAGCAAAGGACTTGTCGACTCCCTTAAATTCATTTGTAATGTCTTCCAACTGTTTCAAACGGTTTGTGTAAGTCTCAAGTGTCTCTCTTCTTGCACCCGGCCTTGCTGCTGAAATTGCATCAGCTGCCTGAACAATACATGCAACAAGAGATTCCGGTTCCACATCTCCATGGTGAGACGCAACTGTATTGATGACAACTGCGGATTCTTTGTATTTCTTACAAAGATCTACGCCAATCTGAATATGTGAACCCTCTACCTCATGATCGATAGATTTACCTATATCATGAAGCAATCCGGCACGTTTTGCCATACGGACATCTACACCGATTTCTCCGGCGAGAATTCCTGAAAGCTGTGCCACCTCGATAGAATGTTTCAAAGCATTCTGTCCATAGCTTGAACGGAATTTCATACGTCCAAGAAGTTTCAGCAGTTCTGGATGGATACCGTGAACACCAACATCCATTGCTGCGTTCTCACCATCTTCACGAATCTGTGTTTCTACTTCTTTCTGTGCTTTCTCTACCATTTCTTCGATTCTAGCCGGATGAATACGTCCGTCAACGATGAGTTTCTCCAGAGCCACTCTGGCGATCTCACGGCGAATCGGGTCAAAAGCAGATAAAACGACTGCTTCCGGTGTATCATCAATGATCAGATCAACACCTGTCAGTGTTTCAAGAGTACGAATGTTACGTCCTTCACGTCCGATGATTCTACCCTTCATCTCATCACTTGGAAGCTGTACAACAGAAATTGTAGTCTCTGCGACATGGTCAACTGCACATTTCTGAATTGCATTTACCACGTACTCTTTTGCTTTCTTGCCAGCTTCTTCCTTGGCTCTGTTTTCCAGTTCCTTGTACATTCTGGCAACATCAACTTTGACATCATCTTCTACACTTCTGAGTAACTCGTCTTTTGCCTGGTCGGAGGTCAGACCGGAAATTCTTTCCAGTTCCTGTACTCCTTTTTGTTCAAGTTCGTCTACTTTCTTTTCTCTTTTTTGTAACTCAGCAACTTTTGCTGTGCACTCTGCCTCACGCTTCTCTACTGCATCCGCTTTTTTATCAACCGATTCCTCTTTTGATAAAACACGTCTTTCGTATTTCTGCAGCTCGGATCTTCGTTCCTTGGTTTCCTTCTCAAGTTCATTTTTCGTTCTGAGGGATTCTTCCTTTACTTCCAATAAAGCTTCTCTCTTCTTCGTCTCAGCAGTTTTTAAAGCTTCATCTATGATGCTTCTTGCTCTGTTTTCTGCTGTGCCAACAACTTCAGCATCTTTTTTAGCTTTGTTGTTAACCGCAACCTTGCAAGTAAGAGGAACCGCAATAAGCAGTGCGACCGCTACAGCGACAATTGCTACAATAATTGTAATTGCCACAGGAGCACCTCCTTATTTAGTTTTCATTGTACAAATACAACAATACAAGTTTAGCTGTTTTTAGGATTTATGTCAAGTTTTTCTACATAATTTTTAACTCATAACTGCTCAGGTACAGAACCATTATGAGATATCCATTTCTTCCAATACGGAAAAAATATCTCCGGACCGAAAACCACGTCGTGCCAGATACCCATACAGCCGTCTCATTTCCTTCTCATCAAGGCTGCTACCTGGAGCATATTTCTTCTCTACCATCTGCCGAAGGAGTTTCCTTTCATCCGGCATCTCCAGTTCTGCTGCTTCGTCCCATGCACTCTGGATCGTCTGACGGTCAATTCCTTTCTGCTGCAATTCCTGGAATATCTTCTGACGACTCTTGTCATGAATCCTGTACATAATATAATTCGTCGCATATCTCGCATCATTTACATATCCATAATCCTTCACATATGCGACAGCATCTGCTGCCAGAGCTTCCGAAAAGCCGGCACGGAGAAGCCGATCATATAATCCCTTCTCCGTGCGGTCCATATGTTCCAGAAGCTTCAGTGCTTTCTTACGAACTTCTTTCTGCTGCTGTTCCATATCTGTCATTCAATTATTCCTGCTCTTCTTCTGCATCCTGCGCTGCCGGATTCTGCTGTGCAGCCTCCTCTTCCGGAAGAAGATGATACTGGATTCTTACCTGTTTTTCGATTTCTTCACAGATTTCCGGATGATCTTTCAGGAAAATCTTCACATTCTCTCTTCCCTGTCCGATACGCTCTCCATTGTAAGAGTACCATGCACCACTCTTATTCACCACATTGCATTCTGATGCAAGATCAAGAATCTCACCTTCTCTGGAAATGCCAGTACCAAACATAATATCAAACTCAGCCTGTTTGAACGGCGGAGCAACTTTATTCTTAACAACTTTGACCTTGACATGGTTACCAACCATCTCGCCACCCTGCTTCAGGGTTTCTGTTCTTCTGACATCAAGACGTACAGAAGCATAGAACTTCAGAGCTCGTCCACCGGTCGTTGTCTCCGGATTACCAAACATAACGCCAACTTTCTCACGAAGCTGGTTGATAAAAATAACCACACAGTTGGATCTGCTGATCGCTGCAGTCAGTTTTCTCAAAGCCTGCGACATCAGACGGGCATGCAGTCCAACATGGCTGTCTCCCATATCACCCTCGATCTCCGCCTTCGGAACAAGCGCCGCAACAGAGTCCACGATTACAATATCAACAGCCCCTGAACGAACCATTGTCTCAGTGATCTCCAGAGCCTGCTCACCATTATCCGGCTGTGAAATATATAAATTGTCAATATCAACACCGATATTCTTTGCATACACCGGATCAAGTGCATGTTCTGCATCAATAAATCCGGCAATTCCGCCTCTCTTCTGCACCTCAGCTACCATATGTAATGCAACCGTTGTCTTACCACTGGATTCAGGTCCGTAGATCTCCACGATACGTCCCTTCGGCACTCCACCGACTCCAAGCGCAATATCCAGTCCAAGAGAGCCTGTCGGAACCGCTTCTACTACCATATTAGAACTGGAATCCCCAAGCTTCATTACAGATCCTTTACCGTACTGCTTCTCAATATGTCCAAGAGCTGCCTCCAGCGCTTTCTGCTTCTCTTCATTAATCATCTTATGGATTCTCCTTATATTTTCTTAATTTCAAACGCTCATACCAAACCTATGTTCGTGTTTTCTTCTTATATGCTATTATAAATCGTCGGCAAAGTCAAGCAAAACTTTTCGACAAAAAGGGCACCGTTTCTGCACGGTGCCCTGCATCATATTTGGGTTTACTCCTTATTTATCACCGATCAGCCAGTTGTACATTTCTTCGTACTGTTTTGCAGAATGACTCCAGGAGAAATCTGCTGCCATGGCACGATCAACCATCTTGTTCCACTCGCGTTTATTATCGTAATATACACGTTCTGCATTGCGGACTGTTGCAAGCATTTCATGTGCATTGTAATTCGTAAAGCTGAATCCGGTACCTGTTCCTTCAAATTCATTGTACGGCTGCACTGTATCCTTCAGGCCGCCTGTCTCACGCACGATCGGAAGTGTTCCATAACGGAGACTCATCAGCTGGCTGAGCCCGCATGGTTCAAACAGAGACGGCATCAGGAATGCATCCGATGCTGCGTAGATTCTGTGTGAAAGCGGCTCATCATAATAAATCTGTGCCGATACTTTTCCATGATATTTCCAGTCAAAATGACGGAACATATTCTCATAGCGCTCTTCTCCTGTTCCAAGCACTACGATCTGTACAGCGTCCTGACAGAGTTCATCCATTACATATGCGATCAGGTCAAAGCCTTTCTGATCTGTCAGACGGGAAACGATTCCGATCAGCATCGCATTCGGGTCTTCATTCAGTCCAAGATCTTTCTGAAGCTGGATCTTATTCTTAACTTTTTCCTTACGGAAAGTCTTTGCATTGTAGTTTCTGGTAATACATTTATCTGTTTCAGGATTGAATACATCATAATCAATTCCATTGACAATACCTCGAAGATCATGTGCTCTGGCACAGAGAAGACCATCCAGACGTTCTCCATAGAACGGAGTTTTGATTTCTTCCGCATAAGTATTACTTACTGTAGTTACTGCATCAGCAAAAACAATTCCACCTTTCAGGAAGTTTGCATCTTTGTATGCTTCCAGTTTATCCGGTGCAAAATAATAATCAGAAAGTCCTGTGATTCCCTGAACAGTCTTTACATCCCATACTCCCTGGAATTTCAGATTGTGAATTGTCATAACTGTCTTGATTCCCCAGAAAAATTCATTTTGCTGGAAGGAATCATGCAGATATACCGGAACAAGACCTGTCTGCCAGTCGTGACAGTGGATCACATCCGGGCGGAAACCGATAACCGGAAGGACAGACAATACAGCCTTTGAGAAGAATGCAAATTTTTCAAGATCCCATGGGGCACTGTCATATGGCTTCGGTCCACTGAAATAATATTCATTATCGATAAAATAAAACTGGATTCCTTCGTATTCCATATGCATAATGCCAACATAGCAGTTTTTGTATCCCAGATCCATATAAAAATGAGTAATGTATTCCATTTTATCTTTCCATTCCTGTTTCATACAGGCATATTTCGGCAAGATAACACGGACATCAAAATAGCGCTTATCAAAACATTTCGGAAGTGCACCAGCTACATCGGCAAGTCCTCCTGTTTTAATAAATGGTACCGCTTCTGATGTTGCAAATAAAATTCTTTTCATCTGTAAATACCCCTCCTTGTATCTCGATGCCAGATTATTGTTATTTCGAACATCCGCTCGCTATTTTCTGACATTTCTGTCTGTGACAGACCTTTTGTTTATTATACTCCAAAACCACCTTGTTGAAAAGAGTGATTTTTGTATTCAAGGCGAATTTTATCTGCAATAAGTGCAATAAATTCTGAGTTGGTCGGTTTGCCTTTTCCTGTGCTGACCGTGTACCCAAACAGTGCATCGATCGTATCCATCTTGCCTCTGCTCCATGCAACTTCGATTGCATGACGGATAGCCCTCTCCACCCGGCTCGGAGTAGTCTGATGTTTTTTTGCAATTGTCGGATAAAGTACTTTTGTGATCGAATTCAACATTTCCATATCGTTAACAGACAGAATGATCGCATCTCTCAGATACTGATAGCCTTTTATGTGTGCCGGAACACCAATTTCATGTATAATATTCGTCACATCTGTTTCCAGATTCCGCTTTCCGTAAGGAGCCGGTTCCTCTCTCACCGCCTGTCGCACCGGTTCTCTCATTTTTCGTTCATTTCCCCTGCGTATATGTTTTATACGACTTAAGAGCACCTGTTTGTCAAAAGGTTTCAGCATATAATAATATGCGCCAAGATTGAACGCATCTTCTGTGATTCTTTCCTGTCCCACCGCCGATACTACAATAAAAGCCGGCTGTTTCTTTACTGAACTGTCATGACTGCAGTGTTCCATAACGGTAAGTCCATCCCTCTTCGGCATAATGATATCCAATACAACAACATCCGGTTCTTTTTCTCTGATGATGCTGCAGATTTCTTCTCCATTGTGTGCTTTTCCGACCAAAGTCAGGTCTTTATCTTCTTCGATCATCTGACCGAGTATGTCAGCCATTCTAACGTTATCATCTGCAATCGCCACATTTAATTTTTCCATGAGGCCTTTCCCTCCTAACCAACAAAAATCTTCTTCCTTACAACAAGGACATTATAGTGGAAAGGCCTTCGCGAAATCAAGCCGAAACTGGCTGAAATACGGCATTTTCGTTCGGCCTGAATCGACTTTTTCAGATATTTTCCAGCATGTTTTCTGCAAAAATACCATATCCTCCTGTAGAATCCTGTATAAAAACATGCGTGACAGCTCCCACGAATTTTCCATTCTGAATCACCGGGCTTCCACTCATTCCCTGTACAATTCCTCCTGTCAGTTCCAGAAGTTCGGGATCTGTCACCTGAATTACAAAACTTTTATTTGTATCTTCATGATTCATGTCAATTCTTGTTATCTCAGCATAGAATTCACGTACCGTTCCATCCACACAGCACAATATGGATGCCGGCCCGATTTCCAGTTCCTGTTTGTATGCAACTTCCATCTTTCGCAATCCAAGCTCCTCCGGCAGTTCTGATAATTTTCCATAAATTCCCTGTTCACAGTTTTTTTCTATACTTCCGATTATTTTTTCCGCCTCATAATGAATCAGACCGGAAAGTTCACCCGGACTTCCGCTGCTTCCTTTCTGGATTCCAACGATCTGTGCCTGATACAGGTCACCATCATCAATATGAAGAAGCTCTCCGGTATCTACATCGCTGATTCCATGACCAAGTGCTCCGTAATTTCCATTCTGATCAACAAATGTGAGTGTCCCGATTCCCTGTGTATTATCTCTCACCCATATACCCAGCTTATACTCGCCCTTGATATCTTTTACCGGACTCAGCGACAGAGGAATCTTTTTTCCTTTTCTTATTACCTGCAACTCCACAGTATCCTGTTTCAGCTTTTCGAGATCTTCTACAAGATCTTTTTTAGTTTCAATAATTTCATCATTAAATGCAACGATATAATCTCCCGGCTCTATAATTTTTTCTGCCGGTTCCTCCGCACGGCCTTCTTCAGAAATAATCTCACCGGTATCAATTACCAGTACTCCGTCGGTTTCCATATAGATTCCGACAGTGCTTCCACTGACAAGCACTGTCGTACTGTCTGTGGGGATTACTTTGACATCTTTAAACGGTATCACTCCCAAAATTCTGCTGGATAACAGATAACTTCCATCTCCGGAAACCGTAATTGCATCATCAAAAGAAAGCAGCGGATAATCCAGTACATTCTTCACCTGCTGTTCCTGACTTTCTGTCACATAAAGCTCATCAGGAATCTTCCTGTCAAGATATCGATATCCCAGCCATATCACCGTCAGCAGATCCAGGCATATAATCCACCAGAGAAGATGTCTGTATTTTGTTCTTCTGTCCATTCTGCCACATCCTTTCTTTTGTAAAACCAAACTCTCTTCCACCAGCATTTTTACAGAAAAAAAAGAGAAGCGATCCTGTTGGATCATCCTCTCTTATTATGCTGTGAATACAGCTATTTCAGTCTTGTATTTTTATGAACCCGTGCCAATTCTTTCATTTCTTTTGCGTTTTCAAAAACTGCCTGTGTAAGTTCAGCTCCACCCAGAAGTCTGGCAAGTTCTCTCACAGAATCATCTCCTTCCAGCGGATGAATCTCCGTGATCGTTTCTGTACCCTTCTGATGTTTTTCGATTTCAAAATGTGTATCTGCCATTGCAGCAATCTGCGGAAGATGCGTAATACACAATACCTGGTGACATTTTCCGATAACTGCCATTTTTTTCGGATACTTTCTGCGCTGTCCTGCCACTGATACCTGTGTCGATCTCATCAAAGATCAATGTCTCTATCTGATCTCTGTCTGCAAGAATTGCTTTTATTGCAAGCATGATCCTGGAAAGTTCACCGCCAGATACAATCCTGCCTAATGGTTTTACGCTCTCACCCGGATTGGTAGAAATTTCATATTCTATATCATCAAACCCATTATCTGTATATTCTTTTTTTCGTTGAAAATCAATATGAAACTGTACGTCCAGAAAATTCAGATCTTTCAATCCCTCAATAATCTTATCCGTAAGCATCTGGCTGTATTTTTTCCGGATAACAGAAAGTTTATCCGAAACAATTTCAAGCTGTGCTCTGCTTTTTTCTACTTCAGCTTTTGCTCTCCGGAAATTCTCCTCATATCTGTCAAGATCTTCCAGTTTTTGTTTCTGGTTGCCGCAGTATGTGTGGATTGCCTCGATTGACTGTCCATACTTTGCTTTGAGATTGTTGATCAGATCCAATCTTCTTTCTGTTTCATAAAATGTTTCTCCGTCAAAGTTCAGTTCATCCACATAAGAGGAAAGCTCTCTGTTGAAATCATTCAAAAGCCCATCGATTTCCTGAAGTGCTGATGACATGGATTTCAGCTGGCTGTCATACTCCGTGACACGCATCAGCTCTTTCACTGCATTTCCAACCGCTTCTCCGGCTCCCTGCACGGAATCATTTCCTGTCAGATCCCGCACCTCCTGCAGAGTCTCAAGAATCTTCTTCCCGTTATCCAGCTTACGGTACAGCTTTTCCAGTTCTTCATCCTCTCCCGGATTCAAATTCGCGCTTTCAATTTCTTTAATCTCAAATTCCAGAAAAGCACGCTCTCTGTTTCTCTGTTCTTCATCCATATCAAGAGACTTTAACTTTTTCAGGCTGTCACGATATGTACGATATGCACGATTCACTTTTTCTTTGACCGGATAGATTTCATCTTTACCATATGCATCCAGAATCTCCAGCTGTTTATCCTGATAAAGCAGAGACTGGTGCTCATGCTGCCCGTGTATATCCAGAAGGCAGGAAGCTACTGCTTTCATCTGTCCAACCGTGCAGGTCTCCCCATTAATCTTGTTGATACTCCTGCCATCCAGAATTTTACGTGTCAGCAATACCTGTCCTTCTTCCAGCTCAATCCCCAGTTTGCCCAGTGCTTCTTCAGCTCTTGGATTTTCTACCTGAAACAACAGCTCCACCAGTGCATATGACGCACCTTCGCGGATCATATCCTTTGCAATTCTGCTGCCCAGGATCAGCTGCATGGAACCCAGCAGAATCGATTTACCTGCTCCTGTCTCACCAGTCAGAATATTCAGTCCCGGCCCAAATTCTACTTCAATATCTTCAATAAGTGCCAGATTCTTCACATGAAGATGAACTAACATAATTTCAGAATTCCTTTCAGCTTCTCAGCAACAATTTCTGCCTGCTCTGCATCACGTGCCACACACATGACTGTATCATCTCCGGCAATACTTCCAAGAATCTCCTTCCATTTCAGGGCATCCAACGCAGCCGCCACCCCCATGGCCATTCCCGGCACAGTGCGGATCACAAGCATATTCTGACCTACATCAAGTGATGTCAGTGTATCCTGGAGAATCCTTGTGTATTTGTCTCCCAGTTCCGCAGACGGTTCTGTAAGAATCGCGTAACGGGATTTTCCATCCTTTCCTGCAACTTTCATAAGCTTCAGTGCCCGGATATCTCTGGAGACTGTAGCCTGTGTTACTTTGAATCCTGCCTCATTCAGTCTGGCAGCAAGTTCCTCCTGTGTATCAATATCATATTCCTGAATCAGTTCTATGATCTTTTCATGTCTTGCACTTTTCACTGCATTACCTCCATCACATTGTCACTGTTATTCCATCTTCTGCCGTAATACCTCTACAAAGCTTAAATGATTTAATTTCAGAATTTTCACACTGGCTGAAGCTTTTTGAATCACGATCCTGTCTCCCGTCACGATCGGAATTTCTGTATCTCCGTCAAAAGAAGCAAGCCCCTGTTCCTGAACCTGCCTGCGGCCTTCTCCCAGCTCTACTGTAATAACATCTTCCTCCGGAAAAATAATACTGCGGGTATTCAATGTATGCGGAGCGATCGGTGTCATCAGCGTCATCGCCGCATTTGGAGATACAATAGGTCCTCCACATGAAAGGCTGTAACCGGTAGAACCTGTCGGTGTGGCAATAATAATTCCATCTGCATTATACGAATTAAGATAGACATCATTCACATAATTTTTAAATCTTACAACTCGAAGGGGGCCCTCTCTGCCTATTACAATATCATTCAGTGCAATGTCCTGCCCAATGATCTTATCACCATGCCAGACTGTTCCTGTAAGCATCATTCTTTCTTCAATCTCATAGTCATCTGCGATCAGTTTATCCAGTGCAGCATGTATCGACTGTCTGTCTACTTCAGCCAGAAACCCCAGCGTCCCGAGATTGATTCCCAGCATTGGAATTTTTCTGTAAACAACATCTCTGGCAGCCTGAAGAAGTGTACCATCACCGCCCAGAACCAGAATACACTGTGTTCCCTCTGGAATCAGTTCCGGATTTGTATAATGGTATGCCCCTTCCAACTTACGTTCCGCCTGCTGAACCTGACATTTCTTTCCATTTTTTTTTCAGATAAGAAACAATTTCATTTGTGATCTGAAAATCTTTATCTTTATCACTGTTTGTGATGATATAAAACTTATCCATCTCCCCTAGACCTTCCTTAATCCAGTTGACTGTGTGCCTCCTGCACTACAGCCTCAGGTGTTACTTCAAGAGAGGACTGGATCACTTCCCCTTCCGGTCTCTTTTTCAAATGAAGCAAGTATTCAATATTTCCCTCTGGTCCCTTGATCGGTGAAAACGAAAGATGGCACGGCTCCATTGCAATTGTAGACGCATAAGCGATCACTTTTTCAATGACTTCCAGGTGCACTGCCGGATCACGTACAACGCCTTTTTTCCCAACTTTTTCTCTTCCGGCTTCAAACTGCGGTTTGATCAGACAGACGATCTCTCCATCATCTGTAAGGAGGTTTCTCACTGGAAGAAGCACTTTTGTCAGAGAAATGAAAGAAACATCTATCGATGAAAACTGTGCCGGCTCCTGCAGATTTTCCGGAAGTACATAACGGATATTCGTTTTTTCCATACATACCACTCTCGGATCATTACGAAGTTTCCAGTCAAGCTGTCCATATCCGACATCGATTGAATAGACCTTCACCGCACCATTCTGGAGCATACAGTCTGTAAATCCGCCAGTGGACGCACCAACATCCATACATACCTTTCCATCCAGAGAAACGCCAAAATTATTCATGGCTTTTTCCAGTTTCAGTCCTCCACGGCTTACATATGGAAGTGTATTTCCGCGTACTTCAATCTTCACCGTCTCCTTGAACATTGTTCCCGCTTTATCTTCTTTCTGTCCGTCCACATAAACATCTCCGGACATAATATATGCTTTTGCTTTCTCTCTGGAAGGTGCAAGTGCACGCTCTACCATCAAAAGATCCAGTCTTTTCTTCATTCCTGCTCCTCATATTCCTCAATCGCATCAAGAATATCCGGTGCTGAAAGCCCGATTTTGGCTCTCAGACTGGCAATTTCTCCATGCTCTACAAAACGATTCCAGATAGCGATCGGAAGTACTCTTACTTCCGGATGACATGCTTCCATATAAGCTGCCACATGCTCACCAAATCCACCGTTTCTGACATTTTCTTCTACTGTTACAAATAATTTATGATCTTTTGCAAGCTCATCAAGAAGCTCTGTATCCAGTGGCTTCACAAATCTTGCATTTACAAATGTTGGATTTTCACCTTTGTTCTTCAGTTCTTTGCAGACCTGTTCACAGACCTCCGTCATGCTTCCAACAGACAGAAGTGCTGTTTTCTCTCCACGGTAAAGAACTTCACTTTTTCCAAAACGTATCGGGCTGTCAAATTCCTCCAGTCCCTGATATGCAGTGCCTTTGGGATAACGGATTGCACATGGTCCTGCCGCATGAACTGCAAATTCCAGCATTTTTTCAAGTTCTCTTCCATTTTTTGGTGCCATGACCGTCATATTGGGCATCATTGTCAGATAAGACAAGTCAAAATTTCCCTGATGTGTCTCTCCATCTGCTCCTACAAGACCTGCCCTGTCAATCGCAAAGATCACGTGCAACTTCTGCATGCAGACATCATGAAGCATCTGGTCTACTGCCCTCTGTAAGAAAGAAGAATAAATCGCTACGACTGGTATCACGCCACCCAGGGCAAGGCCGGCTGCAAAACTGACTGCATGCTCTTCGGCAATTCCAACGTCAAATAATCTGTCCGGAAAAGCTTTTTCAAAAGCCTTCAGTCCGGTTCCCTCCTTCATTGCCGCTGTAATGCCGACAAGCTTCGGATTTTCTTTTCCCAGTTTCACCATAGCCTGTGAAAATACATCTGTATACGTCGGTCCTTTCTTCACAGAAAGCTGTCTGCCGGTTTTTATGTCAAACGGGCCAGTTCCATGGAACTGATCCGGATGCAGACTTGCCGGTTCATATCCTCTGCCTTTGTGCGTCAGGACATGAACGATCACTGGTCCTTCCACACGTTTTGCTTCGTTAAAAAGTTTCATCATCTGCCGCATATTGTGTCCGTCAACCGGTCCAAGATACGTCAGTCCCATATTTTCAAAAAGCATTCCCGGTATGATCAGCTGTTTGATACTGCTCTTGGTCCTGCGCATGGTATCTACAACCGCAGTACCTACCTTCGGTACCTTCTTAAGCGTCTTAGTTACATTCAGTTTCATTCCCGTGTAAGCTTCCGCTGTACGCAATGCACTGAGATAAGAAGACATTCCACCAACATTTTTGGAAATAGACATATTATTATCATTGAGTACGATAATAAAATTGGTTTTCAATTCTGCTGCATTATTCAATGCTTCATATGCCATGCCACCTGTCAGTGCACCATCTCCGATCACTGATACGACACGATAATTCTGTCCAAGCAGATCTCTGGCTCTTACATAGCCCAGCCCCGCTGAGATTGAATTAGAACTGTGGCCTGCATCAAATGTATCACAGTCACTTTCACAGCGTTTCGGAAATCCACTCATTCCGCCTTCTTTTCGAAGATTTTTGAATCCTTCTTTTCTTCCTGTCAGAATCTTATGGGTATATGCCTGATGTCCCACATCCCATACGATCTTATCCTGTGGAAGATCCAGCACATTATGCAAAGCCAGTGTCAGTTCCACTACCCCAAGATTCGATGCCAAATGGCCTCCTGTCTGGCTGACTGACTCAATCAGGAACTGTCTGATCTCATCTGCAAGCTGTGGAAAATCTGCCAACGCTATCTTGTGTATATCATTAGGCTTATTGATCTTTTCCAACATCCTTCGTATCCCTCTTTCATTTCCTGCGGGTTGCCATTTCCATGACCAGCTCCGTCAGGAACTCATTTTTATTATACAGTCTGTCCAGAACTGCCAGAGCTTTTTCAGAAAGTTCTCTGACCTGCTCAGATGCTTTCTGTACCCCAAAAAGAGTCACATAAGTAACTTTGTTGTTTTTTTCATCACTGTGTACCGGCTTTCCCAATTCCTGACTGGTACTTGTCACATCCAGAATATCATCCTGTATCTGGAATGCCAGACCAATATCCGATGCAGCCTGTTCGATCATGGAGGTCTGTTCCTCGTCCGCTCCTGCCAGAACAGCTCCTGCCATCATGGACGCTTCGATCAGTGCAGAAGTTTTGTGTTCATAAATGTAATCGAGAAGGTCCTTCTCCAATGGTTTGCCATCATTTTCCACATCAACACTCTGACCGCCCAGCATACCGTAAATACCTGTTTTTTCTGCCATAATCCGCACAGCCCGGATCACCCTGTCTTTGTCATCTGTCAGTTCAAATGCACGAAACATGGTCTCATAAGCATAATTCAAAAGTGTCACACCGCTTAATACGCCCATTGCCTCACCATACACTTTGTGCGTAGTCAGACGACCACGGCGATAATCATCATTATCAATTGCCGGCAGATCATCATGTATCAGAGAATGTGTATGAATCATTTCGATTCCCGCCATAAACGGTTCAGCAAGTTTCTCATCCCCTCCAAATAATCGAAGAGTCTCCAGAAGAAGGATCGGCCTCAGTCTCTTGCCGCCGGCACACATGCTGTAGTTCATCGCCTGTGCCATCGTTTTGGAAAATCCACGTTCTTCCGGAAGCCATCTGCGGATCACTTCTTCTGCATAATCTGTTCTCTGCTGTAATTCTTCTTTAAAATTCACGTAATGTCCCATCCTCATCCATCTGAAGCATCTTCTTTTCTACAGTATCCAGTCTGTCACTGCAGTATTTCAGAAGCTCCATACCTTTTTTGTATAAACGAAAAGAATCCTCCAGCGATGTGTCACCACTCTCCAGCTTTTCAGCAATGGTGTCCAGTTCCTGAAAGACTTCTTCTATTTCTCTGTTCTGTGTATCTGTTTTCTGAATCTGTTCTGTCATTTATTCCAGTCTTCCTTCCTGCTGCTTCGCACTTCTGCCTCGATCACACCATCTGTCACAGAAATCTCCAACAGATCTCCGGAATGTACCTGTTTTGTGGATATAATTCCATTTCCCTCTCTGTCCGAAACAAAAGAATATCCCTGATTTAATTTATACAAAGGAGACAGTCCTCTGTATCGTTCCAGATAGATTCCAAGCATATGTCTTTCTTCTGCAATGCGGTTTTTCATTGCTCTTCGAAGCAATTCATCAAGATCAGCCAGACGCTGTCTGTTATCCCTGAGCTTTGCTTCCGGGTTCAGATACTGAAAACGCATCTGATACTGCATCAGCTGTGCACGGCCAAGTTCTGCCCTGCGCTGCATTGCCTTCTGCATACGGTCTCTGAGGCCAGCAATATTCTGCAGTATCTGTCTGAAATCCGCCACTGCAAGTTCTGCAGCTGCCGAAGGCGTTGGGGCACGAAGATCTGCCACAAAATCTGCGATCGTAAAATCAGTTTCGTGACCTACTGCCGAAATAATGGGCGTCCTGCACTCAAAAATAGCTCTGGCAACTTTTTCTTCATTAAATGCCCAGAGGTCTTCGATCGATCCACCGCCTCGTCCGACAATAATCACATCAACCTCTGCCTGATCCAGCATATGGATTCCACGTACAATACTGTCTGCTGCTCCTTCTCCCTGTACAAGTGCCGGATACAAAATAATCTGCAGATAAGGATCACGTCTCAGTGAAATATTTCTTATATCCTGCACGGCCGCTCCCGTAGGCGCAGTAACGACTCCCAGCCTGTGGATAAAAGCCGGAATTGGCTGTTTGTACTCCTGTGCAAACATTCCCATCTCTTCAAGCTCTGTCTTCAACGCCAGAAATCTCTCATAAAGTGCACCTGCTCCTTCAAGCGAAATTTCTTTTGCATACAGCTGATATCTGCCATCCCTCTCATATACATCCACGGCACCACCTACTACGACACGGTCACCGTCTTTCATTCGAAATGCCAGTCCTCTTCTGTGTCCGGCAAACATTACACAGGAAAGCACTCCTGTCTCATCTTTCAATGAAAAATAAATGTGTCCACTGGTATGATATTTGCAGTTGGAAACTTCTCCCTTTACATAGATCTTCTGCAGAATAAAATCCTGTGTAAACATATTCTTGACATATCGATTGATCTGGCCCACTGAAAAAATATTTTTCATTTTTATTATTCTGTGCTTTCTTCAGACGCTCTCTCAGGATTTTTCTGATCTTTGGAAGCTTTTCCATCCTTTTTGGATGAACGAATGATAATCTTTGCAGAATGAGTCTGACGACGTGGTTTCTTATGTTCCTCACCGGAGTCCTTCTTACCACTGGCGATTTTTCCAAGAATACCATTAACAAAAGAGCCGGAGTCTTCCCCGCCAAAAAGTTTTGCCAGTTCTACTGCTTCGTTGATAGCAACTCCAACCGGTACTTCTTCATCCATTTTCATTTCATAAACAGCCAGACGCAATGCAGTCAGGTCAACACGATTCATTCGTGTAGTTTTCCATCCACGGCTGTATTCATTCAGGATCTGGTCGATCTCATCCAGATGTTCCAGAATATGCTGATATTTGTTCTGTATTGCTTCCTGATCTTTTTCTTCCAGTTCTCCTAGTGTATCAAAATACATGGAAACCTGATCTGACATTTCATTTTCAGAATTAAACTGTGTCATAAACAGCAGTTTAAAAATATGTTCTCTCTGTTCGCTTCTTCGCATGTTTCCTCCTAAAGAAAAAAGGAAAGGTTTACTTTCCTTTTTTCTCTCTTCCAATTTCCTTTACTTATCATTCTCCATATCAACACCTGCAATACGGATGTTTACATCTGCTACTTCCAGGCCTGTCATATTCTCAATGGATGATTTAACTTTGTCCTGAACTTTCTTACTGACTTCCAGAATATTCTTTCCAAATTCAATATTCAGAGTAAGATCCACGGTAACCACACCTTCCAGTACAGTGATCTTAACACCCTTGGAAAGATTCTTGACGCCAAGCTTGCTTACCAGTTCATTGGTGATATTTCCTTCCATGGAAGCGACACCCTCAACTTCTGTGGCCGCAAGTCCTGCGATAACAGTTACTACTTCATCAGCAATCTTAACTTCACCAATCCCACCTACATCCTGTAATTTATAAGTTGTTCTTTTTTCTGCCATTCCAATTCCTCCTGCGGATTTCGAATCGAATTTTGTTATTGTTCACTCCGTTCACAATAACGAATCTGTCAATTATTTATAGGCTTAGTATATCAAATCTGACTGCAAAATAAAAGCGTTTATTTACTGAATTCTGTCAGTACCAGATCTGGATTACGGTCTTCTGTCATGCCTACGCTCCATGCGTTTACAAACAAAAGCAGTGGATTGCCCTTCAGGTCTGTAACCTTCTTCATATCGGAAGTTCCGACAATCTTGGCAACATCAACTTCTTCTTTATTTGCAATCCAGCGGATATGCTCATATGGCAGGTTTTCCAGACGGATTTCTACATTATATTCATTCTCGAGACGATATTTCAGTACATCAAACTGAAGGACACCAACAACACCGACAATAATCTCTTCCATACCTGTATTAAACTCCTGAAAGATCTGGATTGCACCTTCCTGTGCGATCTGGTTGATTCCCTTAACAAACTGTTTACGCTTCATGGTATCGATCTGACGAACTCTTGCAAAATGTTCCGGTGCAAAAGTCGGAATCCCTTCAAATGCAAATTTCTTTCCAGGTGCGCAGATCGTATCTCCGATAGAAAAAATGCCCGGATCAAATACTCCGATAATATCTCCTGCATATGCCTCATCTACCACATGACGGGATTCTGCCATCATCTGCTGTGGCTGAAGAAGACGCATCTTCTTATCCCCCTGCACATGATAAACTTCCTGGGAAGCATCAAATTTGCCGGAACAGATTCTCATAAATGCGATTCTGTCTCGATGTGCTTTATTCATATTTGCCTGAATCTTAAATACAAATGCCGAGAAATCATCTGACATCGGATCAATCTCGCCTTCATCGGATACTCTCGGAAGTGGCGATGTTGTCATCTTGAGGAAATGTTCCAGAAATGTTTCCACACCAAAGTTTGTCAGCGCAGAACCAAAAAAGACAGGTGTCATATTTCCTTTGCTTACCTGTTCCTGATCAAAATCCACACTCGCTCCATCCAGAAGTTCGATTTCTTCCATCAGCTGTTCTCTCTGATCCGGATCCACAATATCATCCAGCCGTGCATCATCAATGTCAATTTCTTCGATCACACCCTCCTTGGTTCCTTTCTGTGTATCAGAGAAAGTCAGAACTTTATGTGTATTACGATCATAAACTCCGCGGAATTTTTTACCGGAACCGATCGGCCAGTTGATCGGACATGTTGCAATTCCGAGTTCTTTTTCTATTTCATCCAGAAGATCAAACGTATCATTTGCATCTCTGTCCATTTTGTTGATAAAAGTAAAAATAGGAATATGACGCATAACGCAGACTTTGAAGAGTTTTCTGGTCTGTGCCTCTACACCCTTGCTTCCATCAATAACCATGACAGCTGAATCAGCAGCCATCAGTGTACGGTAAGTATCTTCAGAGAAATCCTGATGTCCCGGAGTATCCAGGATATTGATACAATAGCCATCATAATGGAACTGCAGTACAGATGAAGTTACAGAAATACCTCTCTCTTTCTCTATTTCCATCCAGTCAGACACTGCATGGCGGGATGTAGCTTTACCCTTAACACTTCCTGCCAGATTAATGGCGCCTCCATACAGCAGGAATTTCTCTGTCAGAGTTGTCTTACCTGCATCCGGGTGGGAGATAATGGCAAAGGTTCTTCTTTTTTCTATTTCTTTCGCATACTTAGACACGTTTTTCCTCCTGTCTATTATCTGTTTTCTCAATTATCCAATTTCTATACAACTTTTTATTCTAGTATATCAAATACCCTGATGTCAAGAAAAAAAGGGAAGAACTGCCCGGCTCAAAAGTCCGGACAGTTACCCTGCAGGATACGGTCTGCAAATAACCATACAGACGCATTTTAATCATAGATTCCTTCCGTAACAATATCTTCTCCTGAAGTTTCCTGCTCCCTGTATGTATCAGTCTGTTGCTCATCTGTCTTCTCTTCGCCATCACTTTCCGAGGTCGTATCTGTTGCCGCTTCATCATTGCCTTCATTTAATGGCGTGATCACAATATTTTCCGGTGTGATTCCTGTCTTTCTTTTTACAATATCTTCAATCTGTGCACGCTGTGCATCTTCCAGCTCAGCCTCCGGAACAACCACATCTGCAGTCTCACCCGTCAGATTGACAATTGCATTTTCAAATCCTTTCGCCTCCAGAAGCATTTCTGCGGCAGCTTCCTTTTCGGATATTTCAGTCATCTGCACCATCGTATTTACTGCTTCCTGTTTCTGCTCATCTCCAACCTCTGTATTGTTCAGGATCTCCTGCAGATCCGCTTTACTCTGAGAGCGAACCTGTTCTCTTGATAATTTTGCCTGTGCTGCAAAATCCGATGCTCCTGTAAGGACCGCTTCTCCCGGCGTACTGCTTCCATCTGGTACTTCCGCAGTCTCCGCAGCAGTCTCTGCATTTTCATCTGCTACCGCTGTTTCATCACTCAGATCATACTCTACCTGGTCCAGGATACTGCTATTGTCCGTGCTTGCCTCTTTATCACCAATTCCCAAATCTACATCTGCAAAGTTCAAATACCCGGCTACGGCGATCAGAATTGCAAGAGATGTGATGATCACCTGATTTTTTTTAATAATTTTTTTCACGTCTTAACTCCTCATTTCATTTTCATTATTCTAATTTTATGAGCATCTATCTGAAATAATGCCATTACTGCCTCCTGTATTTTCCGGACCGTCACAGAATTATCTGCTCCTTCTGCAACGATCAGCACTCCGGTAACTTCATTTCCCCCAGAACCATACAGCCCCTGTCCGCTCTCTGTCATCAGCATTACTTTCACATTTCCTACCCCTTCAACATTTTTCAAAAGATCTTCCAGTTTCATCTCAAGATCTGTCTTGGTTTCCATATTTTCACCTGTCGTCGTTGAATAATTCTGATTTTCTGTTTCAGTCTCTGTTTTCGATATGGGAAATGCGATTACCATCAGTAAAAGGCCCAGAAGCAGAATCACCAGCCAATGTTGTCTGTTCATCTTTCCCCATAAGAAGCTGACAGTTTTTCTCTTCGATTCCGAAGTCCCTGGCAAGTCCATCCCGAATTCCCCTTTCCTGCTCCTGTGTAATGTTTCCCGCTGTACTGATCACCGCCGTAATCTGATCTCCATTTATATGTACGACGATATCCTCTGTTTCTATTCCATTTTCCTTACATTTTTTCGAAATTTCTTTTTGCAGCTCCCTACTGTAATTCTCCTGCAGGTAAAGTGCCTGAAGATTTTCTGTATTTTTTTCTTCCAGTGCTGTCAGTTCTTCCTGATAATTTAATCGAAATTCCTGCAGCAGTTTTTCCCCATTTCCAAACAGGTTAAAAACAGGTGTGCTTAAAATATAGATCAGAAGGATTCCCATGAAAGAACGAATATAACGTTCATATTTTACATCCGGCACCAGATGGAGCACTGCCGAAAAGACAATATAGAAAAAAGCAATCGTTTTTACCCATCGATAAATTTCCTCTTTCATCCGCTTCCTCCAATCCCGGTCATCAAAATAACAAAATCAAGGATACATAAAATCTCTGCCGTAAAAAGAATACGCAGGAGCAGCGCACAGCCTTCTCCCATCGTTGCAAGTGAATCTACGATCCTTTTTTCCGAGACTGGCTGCGCTATTGCTGCCAGAAATCGATAGAGCAGGGACAAAATTCCATAATGGATCACCGGACCGGCCCCTGCTGCCACAAAAGCAAACAGTATAACAACTCCAAGGCAGTTTCTCACAAGTACCGCACTTGTCAGTACCAGCTCTGTAACCATATTCACTGCATTCCCCACTCCTGGCAGCGCACCTGCTGCCTTTCCCAGTGCACTTCTTTTTAAAGTATCCATTACCGGAGCAATAAGTCCTCTCACAACCTGCAGTCCCACTACCATACCAAGAAGTGTTTTCAATCCCCAACTCACTGCAGTGTCCAGAAGTTCCGCCATTTTTCCAAGCATTTCCTCTTTTGACAGATTGTTGATCAGCGAGATCAGCACATACAGGCATGCTCCCGGAAACAGAAGATTCAATATTACTTCCTGGATCAGCCAGGTAAGGATCAGAACCCCCTCATAAAAGACCGCTGCCGTCGAACTCCCTGCCGCTATCGATATAGTCAGGAAATATGCCGGGGCAAGTCCTCTCATAAACTCCGCCATCCATGTAATCGTCTGCTGCACGGACCTGGTAACAGATGAAAAAGAATCCATCAGCAGAATAAACAGCAACAAATAGACAATATAAAAACAGATATCTCCAATCTGTCCGCTCTCAAAAACATCTGCAAAATTCGCCAGTACAGCAGATAGTAAAATAAGAAGCAGTATTTTTATCAGAAGACTCTTTTCCTTTTCCAGACCGGAAAATAAAAAACTGTGCACCATCTCCTGCACAGTATCTTCAGATAATACCTTTTCTCCTTTTATCAGACCATCCAGCATGTCCTTCATGGAAAAGCTTTCTTCTCCGAGCATCTGGTCCAGCATCCTTTGCACCCGTGAAAGATCAAGTTCTTCAAGGATATCCGATACCGTGCTGGCTTCCGTCTGCGTTATCTTTTCTTTCTCTGTCCCTCCTGAATTATTTTCAGTCTCTGTATTCTCTGACTGCCTTTCAGCTGCCTGACAGATAATACTTCCCGATATCAGATTCGAAATTTTCAGATCCGCCAGATTCATCAGTAATACGAGCATTCCTATCATAACTGGTGCATATTTTTTTCCACGCCATCTTCTGCTCTGTTTTCGGCGCTTCATCCCAGAAACTCCTGAATCGTTTCCAGCAATGCCATCAATACGGGAATACTCAGAACCATGACAGATAATTTACAAAAAAGTTCAATCTGTGACGCGGTTGCCTGATATCCTGCATCTTTACAGATCCCGGCAGAAAACTGCCCAATATATGTAATTCCTATCATTTTAATCAGCGTAAGAAAATACTCCGGATCCACCGACAGACTCTGCTGTATTTTTCCGATCATCCGGAAAAGATAATCCAGTTTATCCACAGCCAGTCCCAGAATTATGATACCTATCCCCATCGTTATGAACGAAACATATTCCGTTCTTGTTCCTTTCAAAAAAAAGCCAAGCACTACACCGCAGATTCCCAGCAGAGATATTCTGATAATATCCACGTTTTCTGCTCCTTTCAGATTACAAATAACTTCTGGATGTTCTGAAACAATTCATAAATATACGGAACGATCCAAAACAGAACGATCAACAAACCCGCAAGGCTTACCATAAAAGCCTGCTCATCCCTGCCACTGTGTTTCAATACCTGAGAAAGAATGGAAACAAGTATCCCAACTGCCGCAATCTTAAATATGATCGTAACTTCCATTCTCTCTCCTTTCTCCGGAATTACCAGAATAATATTGCAAGCAGGATGCCACCCATAACACCAAGACTTCGATATATTTTTTTCTTTTCCTCTTTATCTTTCCGCAGATTTTGTAAAAGATAAAGAAAATCTGTTTCATATAGTTCCAGCTGCCGAATCTGCATTTCCCGGTCCAGATAGCCAAGTTTCTCTCCCAGCAAACTTATTTTTCTCCGTTCATCCTCATCGAGTTTTAAATCTGTAAGGTAATTTTCTGTACAATTTTGAAAAATTATGCTGAGTTTCTCTTCTGTGTTAGCTTCTATGCATGCAGCCACCCTTTCTAAAAACTCCTCGTACCTTCCCCGACATCTACATGCCGTATCGCGAAGCGCATCCGAAAGCGAGCTGTTTCCGCACCGTATCTCTCCTTTCAGGCATAAAATAACCTGTAAAAACTCTTCAAGATTTTTCTCATGCAGCATAAGTTCTCTGCTTTTTAAGTATCCCAGTCCTGCGGACGCGAAGATAATAAGGACAGCTCCCACCAGTTTCAGCATGGTTTTCCCTTCCCATCATATATTGCTTCTATACTTCCTGCATGTCCCTTTTTTTCCAAGAACGATATAGCGTTCAAAGACTTCCAGTTCTCTCAGTTTCTGAAAAAAGGGCTGTCTTAAAATATCTTCCAGTGAATTTCCGTGAGCTGTCGCAAACAATTTACACCCACAATGGACCACGGACTCTACCGCTTTAAAATCTTCTTTCTTCCCAAGTTCATCTACAGCCACAACATCCGGTGACATCGAACGCAACAACATCTGCATTCCTTTTGCCTTTGGGCAGGCATCCAGCACATCTGTCCGCATCCCCAGATCATTCTGTGGTATTCCCTGATAGCATCCGGCAAGTTCACTTCTCTCGTCCACCACTCCTACTGTCTTTCCCTGGATTCTATCTGTCCCATTGCTGATCTGCCGTATCATATCTCTGAGAAGGGTGGTTTTTCCACATCTTGGCGGTGCAATGATCAGTGTATGATATACCTGCTCTCCATTTCGGATATACGGCAACACTTCATCTGCGCACCCCTGTACCTGATGTGCAAGCCGCACGTTGATGCAGGAAATATACTTCATCCCCCGGATATGTTCCCCATCCAGAATGACTTTTCCGGTAATTCCTACCCGATGCCCTCCCTGTACACTCAGATAGCCCTGACATATTTCATCTTCATAAGCATAAAGAGAATATCCACTGATATACTCCAGTGTTTCTTTCAGATCCTGTCTCGTTACCCGATAAGGCATTCCATTTCCGGTTCGGAGAAATTTTTCTCCGTCTCCATAACACAGAAATACCGGTCGGCCTGTCCGAAGTCTGATTTCATAAAGTTTTTCGTAATCTATCACACATTCTTCCAGAAGTTTCCGGATATTTCCGGCAAAAAGACTCTGAATCTGTCCCGCCCTGATCGTCCTCACCTCTTTTACTACTGCGAACGACTGTATCTCTTTTACACTAATATATGTCCAATGTCCGGATTTAGTACAAAAAGAATCCCGCAGCTTTCGCCACGGGATTCTGTATCACTCCAATATTTTAGCCACAATATTTCATGGCAGCTGTACTTCCGCATGCTCCCATCGCAGTTCCAATGGTTTACGCGACCACACAGCGCCACTATAGTCTTCTCCGAGTTCCAGCATCAGGTAAATTCCATCATCCATGGAAATCGTTCGAAGATCTCGGGACAGGCCTTCTCCCGTCCATTTAATATAGGCTTCCCTTAATACCCACTGCGTAAAAAAGGCTTTTTCCGGTTCATCACTGTCCAGTATTTCTCGAATCATATCCGCCGGAACCATTCTCTCCAGCATCCGTTCATAATTTACCTTTTTATGCACCTGCACATCTATTCCAATTTCCTGGTCTGCGATGATACACATTACATATTTTCCGGAATGTGTAATATTATAATGTATCTTCGGCTGCAGGGTAAGGAATGGTTTGCCATGTTCACCGGTAGCCCTCGGTTCAAATGCCAGCTTCAGTCCATACTCTTTGTAGAGTCCCGTCGCAAGCAGTTTCTCCCCTATCATGTGCTCCATATTTTTGTGTTCGTACTGCTGTGGAACTTCTGTAAAATAAATAACCGCCTTCATACTCCAGCCTCCTTTAAGAATCGGGACGGTTCCCGTTTCTTCTCATACTGTTGTCTCACGTAACATAAAGCCAACTGTTTCCTGGCCCGTGTCATTCCGACATAAAACAGTCTGCGTTCTTCTTCAATGGCAGGTTCCAGTACCGCTTTTCGATAAGGCATACTACCTTCATTAACATTCAGGATATACACCTGTTCATACTCCAGACCTTTCACCCCATGAAGTGTAGAGATCAGAACGCCCTCCCGTTCCTGCTCAGCTTTTCGTGCCTGCTCTTCAAGCTTTTCTGTGTATTCTTCTATGTAGGATTCCCATTCTTCCAGACTGTTCATTCCTTTTGTACTTTCTGTCAGCCGGTCCAGAATCTCACTCAGCTCTTCTGGTTTTATTTTACGATACTCTGCATATTCACGCAAGTATTCTTCATATCCCATTCCCTTTCGGATAAAATTAATTGCAGCATAAGGTGCCAGACTCTTCAGCACTCGCAAATGCGTTTCCAATGTTGTGATACGGTCACACATCCAGTCCTTATCTTTATAAAATTCTTTTAGTTCTTCAAAGGATACAACTGATGATAATGACAAGGCATCACGGGAAATATATCGATTGGGCCGATTCATAAATTCAAGGAAATACTTCCTGTTCTTTTCCCCTGCTGCAAAATGCATATAGGCAAGAAGATTCCGGCAGATCCAATGCTGAAAAAGATTCGGGAGTTTTTCCTTCATGTTAAACGGGACCTGTCGTTCCATCAATGCACCTACCAGTCCTTCTGCCTCCTGATTCGTTCGAAGAAGAATTGCCGTATCTTCCAGACGCTCTCCGTTTTCCATCCGTTCTCTGAGTTCCGAGACAACTGCAAGATATTCTTCTCTCGGATTTTGGAATTCCTGTATCTGAACCGCTTTACCTACCTGATTCGGTGTGGAAAGCTTTTTGGAAAAACGTTTTTTATTTTCTCCGATCACGTGCATCGCTGCTGAAAGGATCTGTCCACTGCATCGATAATTCACATCCAGTGTAACTGTTTCCGCATCCGGATAATCTCTGGTAAAATTCAGCATAATTTCAGGCCTTGCACCACGAAAATGATAAATCGACTGATCATCATCTCCAACGATAAACAAATTATTCTGTGGCTTTGCCAGCATGCGTACAATATCATATTGCAATTGGTTGATATCCTGAAATTCATCCACAAGAATATACTGAAATTTCTTCTGCCATGCTTCCAGAATATCTTTTCGCTGCACAAAAAGCTCATAACAATACAGGATCATATCATCAAAATCCAGTTTACGTCTGCTCTGACAGGCTTCACGGTATCCCTGGTAAATCTGTCGGAACACTTCATCCGGACAGCATGAAGAATAGTAATGTTCCAGTGCAATTTTGTTTCCTTTCACCACACTGATCTCCCTGGCAATCTCTTCCGGAAAATCTCCTTCTTCTGCCAGATCACCACCATAATTCAACGTCAGTTCTCTCAAAATGCCGAATTTTTCTTCATCAGACAGAATATTAGCCGCAGTAAATCCATATGCCTGTTTCAATATTCCATAAAACACGCCATGAAATGTACCAAAAGTAACCGGAGTATACTGCTGTCCGGTAAAACTTAAAAAGCGCTCCTTCATTTCCTTTGCCGCCGCCCTGGAAAAAGTCACGACCAGAATATTAGAAGGTGAGATTCCGCCTTCATTTATCATATATGCAGTTCGTTCTACAATTACGGAAGTTTTCCCCGAACCGGGGCCTGCCAGAACCATCATTGGTCCTGACAGGTGGGCGATCGCCCTTTGTTGAGATGGATTTCTTTTTATCATTTATTACTCTCAGCTGAGTTTCTCAATTGCTGCCTTTACACGTTTCAGTGTTTCTTCTTTGCCGATGATTTCCATAATTTCTGTTGCTCCGGCCGGTGTCATCTGTTTACCGGATACTGCTGTACGAAGCGGCCACATTACATAACCGTTCTTATAACCTTTTTCTTTGACAAATGCACTTAAAGAAGCAAACAGTGGATCATTTGTATAATCTTCCTGTGCTTCCAGAACCGGAAGAACTTCTTTCAATACTGCAAGAGAAGTTTCTTCATTTGTCTTCATCTTCTTATGGCAGTACATTGCAGAATCATATTCCGGAACTTCTTCAAAGAAATCGATCAGTGCCGGGATATCCGGGAATGTCTCGATTCTGGTCTGTACCATTCCGGCAATTTTACGGAAATCATAATCTCTTTTGAGAACTTTCTTCATATATGGAAGAGCTTTTTCATAGAACTCTTCCGGATCCATTTTCTTAATATACTCGCCATTCATCCAGCGAAGCTTGGTAATATCGAATACGGCCGGTGATTTGCTGATATGATGATAATCAAAAGCTTCGACCAGTTCCGGAAGTGAGAAGATCTCACGATTGTCCTGCGGGCTCCATCCAAGAAGTGCGACAAAGTTAACGATTGCCTCTGTAACAAATCCCTGATCCAGAAGGTCTTCATATGAAGAATGTCCGGAACGTTTGGAAAGTTTCTGATGTTCTTCGTTTGTGATCAGCGGACAATGAACGTATACCGGAATCTCCCATCCGAATGCTTCGTAGATACGGTTGTATTTTGGTGCAGAAGAAAGATACTCATTTCCTCTGACAACATGAGTGATTCCCATAAGATGGTCATCAATTACGTTTGCAAAGTTGTATGTCGGATATCCATCAGATTTGATCAGGATAAGGTCTTCCATCTCTTCGTTGTTAACTGTGATATCTCCATAGATCACATCATGGAATGTCGTAGTTCCTTCTGTCGGCATATTAAAGCGGATAACGTGTGGTTCTCCTGCATCAAGACGTCTCTGTACTTCTTCTTTTGACAGACGCAGACATCTCTTATCGTAGATAGAGATTTCTTTTCCTGCAACTACACGTTTCATAGATTCCAGTTCTTCCGGTCCACAAAAGCAGTAATAAGCATCTCCCTGCTCGATCAGCTGCTGTGCATATTTCAGATAAAGTCCCGAAGCCTGTCTCTCACTCTGTACATATGGTCCATATCCCTTATCTTTGTCCGGACCTTCATCATGAATGAGTCCTGTTCCTGCCATCGTACGATAGATGATATCTACAGCACCTTCCACATAACGCTCCTGGTCAGTGTCTTCGATTCGAAGAATAAAATCTCCACCTTCGTGTTTTGCAATGAGATATGCATAAAGCGCTGTACGAAGATTACCTACATGCATTCTTCCTGTAGGGCTCGGTGCAAATCTTGTTCTGATCTTTGTCATTGTATCTTTCCTGCCTTTCAAAATATATAAACTCAGAAAAAACCCCTGAGACATCACTGCCTCAGGGAATGTTCTGCATACTAAGCTTCGATGCCTCTGCCTTTCAGATATTCGATCACATCTCCCACTGTTGCCAGTTCTGTCAGCTCTTCAGCAGGAATCTCTATATTGTATTCATCTTCCAGAGCCATTACCAGTTCAAAAAGATCAAGAGAATCTGCTCCAAGATCATCTTTAAAAGAAGTATCTGCTGTAATTTCGCTTTCTTCGCAGTTTAACTGTTCTGCAATCATTTTTCTCATTTCTTCTAACATTGCTATTTCTCCTTTATCAAGTAACAATTTTGCTCTACTTTGATGTGCAAAGTATATATTCTGAGAACCTATTTGTCAATAGATTTTGCTTATTTTAGAGAAGCCTTTCCGGCTCTTTAAATTTAATCTGTCTGGCCACACTCAATGCCAGTCCCATCTCTGCCATCAGGAACAGGATTGATGTACCTCCATAACTGATAAACGGCAAAGTAACACCTGTATTTGGCATCAGATTTACCACTACGGCAATATTAAAAATAACCTGCAGTGCAATATGAATAAAAATACCGCTCACTATCAATGAGCCAAACAGATCTGATGCATTCTGTGCAATAAAGAACAATCGGTACAAAAGGTAAGCAAACAGAAGAAGTACGATCATTCCGCCAAGAATTCCAAGTTCTTCACATACAATAGAAAAGATCATATCGTTCTGCGCTTCCGGCACACTTCCGAGCTTCTGGATACTGTTTCCAAGTCCTCTTCCCAGAAACCCTCCTGATCCAATCGCATACAATGCCTGTATCGTCTGATAGCCATCTCCTGATGCATAATCCTCCGGATGCAGCCATACAAGGATTCGTCTCAAACGGAAACTTGAACTGGTTTCCATCGTTGCACTTAAGAAGCTGATAGCAACAATAGCAACAACCAGAAGAATACCTGCTGCAATGAGGAATGGTCTTACTTTTGGATGTGCAATAAAGATAAGGCCAATCGTAATACCGAAAATAATGATCGCAGTACTCAGGTTATCTGTAAATACATATGTTATGAATGCAAGCGCACCGCCACTTCCTGCCAGCATCATAAAGCCTTTCAGTGTACCAATCTTTCTTCCCATATTTACAATCATATAAGAAAGACAGACGATCACTGCAATCTTCGCAAGCTCCGACGGCTGAAATGACAATGGTCCCAGATTCAGCCATCGACGCGCTCCATTTGCGCTTCGTCCAAGAGGTGTCTTGACCAGCAGCATCAGCACTGCTGCTACACCATAAATAACCCCTGTAAATCTCGTCAATATATGATAATCTATCTTTGAGATTGCAAGTGCGGCTATGATACATGCCAGACTGATCGCAGCCTGTTTTTTAAAATAATACATGTCATCGCCATGGTTCAGTTCTGCCATGTAAGAGCTGGTACTGTACAGCATAACCAGTCCAAAACAAGTCAAAAGAATGATAACCGCAAGAAGACTGTAATCATAATAATCGGTTTTCTTTTTATTTTTGGTTTTCTTACAACTGCTTTTTTCTACTCATAGCATACAGTATAGCAGACTCCTTTCCCGTCCGCAAGAAAAAAACAGGGAAACGGCATACAATCCATTTCCCTGTTTTATCATGATTTTTATTGTCACTGTCATCATCGATTGCTGCTGTTTCAATAACAAATTTACGTTTCCGCTCATATCATCTTCTTTTCCACTGAAGGAATGATATGCATTGTCATCAGAGCAGATCGCATCCAGACGATCCAGGATATCCTGCAGATCATCATCTACAAGATCTGAAAGTTTCTGGATTCCCTCTTCATCAAATTCTTTTGTTCCGTCAGAGAGTTTCTTTGCTCCATCTGCAAGGCTCTTAATTCCACTCTTAACCTGTGCACTTCCGCTGCTGAGTGTAGATGTTCCGCTCATAAGCTGCTGTGTACCGGATGCAAGCTGGCTTGCTCCACTGTTGAGTTTGCTGCTGTTTGCAGAAAGTGTGTTTGCTCCACTGGTAAGCTGACTTGTTGCACTGGTGATCTTTGATGTTCCACTGTTAAGCTGTTTGCTTGCACTTGTCAGTTTACTTGCTCCGCTGGTCAGAGTCTTTCCTGAACTTTCAAGAGCTGTTGCTCCACTTGTAAGCTGTTTATTAGATGCTGTCAGTGTATTTGTTCCTGCGAGCAGACTGCTGGTTCCTTCATCAACCTTATCATAACCAGCCTGAAGCTGCTGGATTCCATCTACAAGCTTATCTACACCCTCTTTCAGAGTATTCAGCATTCCACCATCTAATTTTTCTCCAAGATATGTCTGAAGAGTAGTCTGAAGTTTCTGAATACCAGCTTCTACTGCATCTGCGCCCTGTGTCAGAGACATATCTTCTTCTGTCGTGCCGGTTCCTGTACCTGCAGCTATCAGTGCATTTGCACCTACTGTCAGTGCATCATTGTTTTTTGTAAGCTCTGTAAGTGCATCGTCGATACCTTTTGTAAGTGCTTTGATCGTTGCCTGTGTCTGTGCATCCTTCTTTGCATCTTCTGCACTCTGATTATTCAGAGCAGCCAGACCACTTTCAATCTGAGCAAGACCTTCCTGAAGCTGTGCTGCTGCATCCCCTGCCGCTGCAGCCTGTGCATTCTGGTTACTTACTTCACCGGCTGCGGACTGTATCTGAGCTGCTGCATCATTCAGTCCGGACACCTGGCCTGCATGTGCCTGCAGGTTTGCGACACCGCCCTGTGCCGTTGCAACACCACCGGAAATTGCTCCGATCGCGCCCTGTACCGCACTGTTGACTGCGGCTGCTGTTGCTTCGTCCATAGAAGAAGTATCAATACCGCTGAGGATATCGATTGCTGAACTTGCACTGTCAAGTCCTGCAGAGATCGTACCTGCATCTCCCTGCAGTGCATCCCCGGTTCCAGCTGCAGCGCTGACGGTTCCGGCTGCGGCATTCAGCTGATCCGCTGCAGAAGTGCCAGATACAGCTCCGACAGATGCTGCTGCGGACTGTGCTTCTGCAAGACCACTCTCAATCTGGGATGTTCCATCTGCGGAACCACCTGTGGAAGACGGATTTACCAGACTGTTTAATGTATCTGCATTTTTCTTTATCTCTCCGACAGATGTCACATATGTGATAACCTTACCCGCAAATTCACCTGTTTTCGCAGCATAAGCCTTTGCACTCTCTGCAAATTTCACAATGCTTGCAATAGAGGTCTGGAGCTCCGGAAGTTTTGCTTTGATTCCACTTACAAGTCCGTTCACAGATGTCTGAAGATCTGTCAGCCCAGCTGCTTCCTGATCGATACCTGCGCCTAACTGACTCACACCTGCTGTGTAAGTTTCAATTCCGCTTCCAAGATTTGAAACTCCTGCAACATATTTCTTAACTCCATCTGTGAGGTTGTTGCTGCCTTTTACATACTGCTGTACACCGGAAGCCAGGCTGGTCACACCTGTGTTATATTCTTTTAAGGATTTTGATAATGTGCCAACTCCATCTGCATATTCATTAACACCAGAAGCTAGCTTATCTGCACCTGATGTATAGGAAGAAACACCGCTGCTCAGTGTTGCTGCTCCACTGTTCAGTGTGCTCACACCACTTGTCAGCGTGGCAATACCAGAATCAAATTCCTGATATTTTTCATCCAGTGTAGAAGCTCCGTCAGAAAGCTCTTTACTTCCATCTACCAGCTCTGTTGCTGCATCCGTCAGTTCTTTCATGGAATCTTTCAGATCATCCAGTCCATCGATATCATCTACATCCAGAGAATCCAGAATATCTGTTAATGCAAAAGTGAATGTAGAACTCATTGTAAAGTCTGTTACATCTGCTTCCATTGTAAATTCTTCCGGGATATCCAGATCGATATCTTCGTCTACACTGTTCAGATCCAGATTGTCTGCCAGTCCCGGCATACCAACACCGATTACAATATTTCTCTGGCCATCAGAAAGAACTTTTCCATTATCAATCGTAACATTTGTAAAATTATCTGTAGGGAGGATCATTGCTGTTGCCATTACAAATGGCGCATACATCTCAGTTGTTTTCTTTCCTACTTTTGTTTTGTTCTTTACGTTATTTTTATAAGTTACTTCAATTTTCAGATGACCACTTTTACCGGCAAGATCACTTGGACTTATCTGTGCACCGTCCAGGTAATATTTCAGTTCCATGGAAACCGGAAGATCTTTGGTTGTTGTTCCCTGATAATAAATATCTTTGTCTTCTGTATTCCAGGTCAGTTTATCTCCATCCTGAGAGAAAGTCTCATCGCCTTTGACATTCTTGATATCTTTCAGATCAGATACATCACTTAAGTCTCCTGCTGATGCAGAATTCTTCAGCCAGTCGGAAACTGTGATCTCCTGTGGTGTTCCGTCTGCTGCCGCATTTACATATACGGTTTCTTCTTTGGAAATATCTGTATTCGCTGCCAGAACCGGGCTGACACCCATCACCATTGTCATTCCTACTGCCACAGAAGCTGCTACTGCTTTTTTTCTGTTTCTGTTCATGTTCTACGACTCCTTTTCCAGCCATTGGCCTGATTCATATTTATATAGTTATCTTATATTTTTATTTCTTGTCTGGTAAAAATCCCTTTGATGTGTGAACGATAAGCGGGTCAAATACCATAAACATCGCAGGTAATATCAGCAGTACAACTACAGTACTGATCACGGCACCACGGGCAAGCAATGTACAGATCGCACCGATCATATCTACCTTTGAGTACAGGGCTACACCAAATGTTGCCGCAAAGAAACTACATCCACTTACGATAATAGATTTCATTGAGAATTTATGTGCAATGGAAATAGATTCTTTTTTAGTTTTTCCAAGATGACGCTGTTTCTGATAGTTACTTGTCATCAGGATCGCATAGTCTACGGTTGCACCCAGCTGGATGGCACCGATTACGATACTTGCAACAAATGGAAGCGTTACCCCCTGGTAATACGGGATTGCCATATTAACAAAAATTGCAAATTCGATAACAAACAGCAGAATAAATGGTAACGAGATTGATTTGAATACAAACAGGATGATCAGGAATATTGCTGCCATAGAGAGGATATTTACTCTCTGGAGGTCAACATTTGTTGTATCCTGAAGGTCTTTCATCAGAGGTGCTTCACCGATCACCATTGATTCAGGACTGTATTTCTTAACAATCTTCTGAATCGCATCAAGCTGTGCGTTGCATTCATCCGTTGCTGAAGAATACTCTGCGCAGATAAACTGTACTTCATAGTTATCGGACTGAAGCATTTTTTTAATATTGGAAGGAATCATGGATTCCGGGAATGTAGGTCCGATCAGGGAATTCATTCCAAGTGACCATTTCACCCCGTCAACTTTGTCAATCTGATCCAGCATCTGTGTTTTTTCTTTACTGTCCAGTCCATTTTTCAAAAGTATCATATGAACCGTACTCATATCGAAGTCTTCTTTCAGTTTTTCATTGGATACATTACTGTCCAGTGTAGCCGGAAGTGACTTATCAATATTGTAGTAAATCTGAGTATGATTGTTTCCGTAAACAGCTGGATACAGCATTACCAGGAAAACAAGAAGCCATACTTTGTAATGCTTTGTGATAAAACCAGAAGCCTTATCCAAGCTTTTGACCAGTGGTTTATGTTTTGTTTTTTCAATCACTCCGTCAAATACAAGGATCATTGCCGGCAGTGTGGTAATACAGCAGATAACACCGATGACAACACCTTTTGCCATAACAATACCCATATCACGTCCAAGTGCAAACGTCATAACACACAGAGCAAGGAATCCGGCAATCGTAGTAACCGAGCTTCCGGCTACAGATTTAAATGTATCTGCAATCGCATGTGCCATCGCACGGTCTTTGCTATCGTATTTTTTCTTATAATTTTCAAAGGAGTTCAGAAGGAAAATGGAATAGTCCATTGTTACACCTAGCTGAAGTACTGCTGTCAGAGATTTTGTTATATAACAAACTTCTCCAAAGAAAATATTAGTTCCAAGATTGTAAACAACTGCAAGGCCTACACTGAGAAGGAACAACACAGGAATTACCAGTGAATCCATTGCAAGAAGCAGAACCAGCAATGATAAGCAGGCTGCGATCACAACATAGATCGGCATCTCTTCAAGTGCCAGGTTCTTGATATCTGTTACAACACCGGACATACCACTGATAAAGCACTGTTCGTTTGCGATCTTACGCATGTCGCTGACTGCTTCCATCGCTGCATCAGATGATGTTGTATTATCAAACAGTGCAATCATCATGGTAGCATCACCATTAAAGAATCCATCCTTAAACTTTTCCGGAATCATGCTTACCGGAATACTTAAATCAGCCACACTGTCATACCACAGAACGTCTTTTACATGCTCCACATTCTGGAATTTTTCTTTTAATGCTGCGACATCTTTCAATTCCATATCTTCCACGACTACCATGGAGAATGCACCCATTCCAAATTCATCCACCATGATATCCTGGCCTTCAACTGTTTCCAGTGATTCCGGCAGATAACTCAGGATATCGTAATTTACTCTCGTCGCTGCCATTCCCAGGAATGACGGGATAAGCAGTAACATACTGATGATTACAATGATCACTTTATGCTTTGCTATCCACTTTCCAAACTTAATCATCATGTCCTCCTTATTGAATATATTTTTCATTAATGACTATCAGTCACTTTTTATTCATCTAGAGTTATATACCCAAACTGACCATTAGTCAATATACGTTTTTGCCAATGTGTCCAAAAATCAACAACTTCTTTTTGTGATATTGACTTTTGGTCATTTCTGTTTATAATAAATGGCGAAACCATCAAATACAGGGAGGTTTTCTTAATGGGTAAATTAGAATCAAATAAAAAGAAAAAAGAAGACGCACTGTATAACACTGCTTTCGAACTGTTTACAACAAAAGGAACCAATAAAACTACTATCTCTGATATTGTTGAGAAAGCCGGAGTTGCCAAGGGTACTTTTTATCTGTATTTCAAAGATAAATATGATATCCGAAACAAACTGGCCTCTTCCAAAACGCAGGATTTATTTTTCGCTGCATATCTGGCTGTTCGTCAGAATCAGATCACAGGTTTTCCTGCTCAGCTCCATTTTATGATCGATCATATCCTAAATGCACTCAAAAATGATTCTCAGCTTCTTATCTTTGTTTCGAAAAACCTCTCCTGGAATGTATTTCAGGCTGCATTGGAACAAAAAATGCCTGACAGAGATGTCAGATTTTATGATAAATATCTCCAACTGATCGAGGAAGGTCATCAGGCTTATGAACATCCTGATCTGCTGCTCTTCTCAGTGATCGAGCTTGCAAGTTCAACCTGCTACAACTGTATTCTGTATCAGCAGCCAGTTCCACTTGAAGAATACATGCCTTATCTGCACAAATCCATTGATGGGATACTTTCCAGTTATCAGAAAGATTCTTCTGATACTTCCGCAGACTAAAACAGAGCTGTACCTTATTGGTCAGCTCTGTCTTATATTTCATATCTATTCTGTTTTTAATTTTCCATCTCTTTTGGCTTTTTCCACAAGTCTCCGATTAGCCGCATTCATTGTACCAAACTTATCCACACAGCAAATGACTTCTGCACAATCATCCATCATTTTCTCTGCTTTTTCCAGATGTTCTTCTGTAACAGCCTCGAATGGTTCTTCGCTGATCACCTCTGCTGCCAGTGCTTTTGCAACATCATAGTCCAGATCATTACTGTGGATCACACCTGCAATAAATGGAATACCCGCTCTCTGCAATTTTCGATATACCGGAATTCCTCTGCCATTTCCACCAATGACAAATACCTGTGGTTTACCTGCCGGAGCGCCCATTTCCAGACATCCAAAAGAAGCATTATAGCTTCCCGTTGTAATTCCATAAAGATGATGGATATATTCGGATGTAAAAATCTCCTCCGGTGTACCGTATTTTTCGATCCGGTCACCATGGACACAGATCACATAATCTGATATTTTCTGAGCCAGATCAAGTTCATGAAGCGACATCAACACAGCTGTGTGATGTTCCAGAACCATCTTCTTTAATATAGAAAGAAGTTCCAGTTTATGACGAATATCCAAAAAGGAAGTCGGCTCATCTAGAACAATCACTTCTGGTTCCTGGCAGATTGCTCTGGCCAGCAGAATCCTCTGTCGCTGTCCATCACTGATCTCGGTAAAATCTCTGTCCTTAAAATCCAGTGCATGGACCATTTCCATTGCCTTATGTACCTTTTCCCAGTCACCCTCCGATAAGATTCCCAGCGTACCTGTATACGGATATCGTCCTGTTGCAACAATATCCTCACATGTCATAAGCTCTGGTCTTATTCTCTCCGTCGTTACAACGGCCAGCTTCTGTGCGACTTCCTTGCCTGACATCTGACTCATCAGTTTCTGATCCAGATACACAGTTCCTCCTACCAGCTTTAGCTGTCTGGTAAGACTCTTCAATATTGTTGATTTTCCTGCACCGTTCGGTCCGATCAGAGTAAGGATTTCTCCCCGGTTCAATCGAATTTCAATATCACGGATCAGTGGCTTTCCATCGTATCCTACTGTCATCTGTTCAGAATGAACAAAATATTCTCCCATCAGGCCATCCTCTTTCTTCGAATCATAATGTAGATCACAACCGGTGCTCCAAATACTGCAGTAACAGAACTGATACTGAGTTCTGTCGGTGCAAAAGCAGTTCTAGCAATCAGGTCACAGAAGAGGCAGAAGACAGCGCCTCCCAGGAAACATCCCGGAATCACCAGAAGCGGCTTGGATGTTTTCATAAGACTTTTTATAAGATGCGGTACTGCAATTCCTACAAAGGAGATGGGACCGGCAAAAGCGGTCACACAGGCTGACAGAATACTGGAAAGCAGGATCAGGGCAATACGAAATGCTTTGATATTTACTCCCATATTCTGTGCATAGCCCTCGCCAAGCTGATATGCACTGATCGGCTTGGACATTAAAAATGTAAGAAAAAGTGCAGCAAACACAACAACTGCCATTACAGAAACATTATCCCAGCTGGTTCCGGAAAAACTTCCCAGTGACCAGTTATGAAGATTGACAATATTGGAATCATCTGCAAAAGTGACCACAAAATCTGTTATTGCAGAACAGATATATCCAATCATGATACCGCTTACAACAAGCATGGACATCTGCTTTACCTTTCGCGAGATCAAAAGCACAAATCCCATGGATATCAGAGATCCGGTAAACGCAGCCAGGATCATCAGTCCTGAAGTAGCTACCATGGATTTTCCCAGCAGATAGATCATTGTCAATGCCACGATCAGTTTTGCACCTGATGAAATACCAAGTACAAAAGGACCTGCGATCGGGTTTCCAAAAAATGTCTGCAGAAGAAACCCTGATACTGAAAGCGCTCCTCCAAGAATCACTGCCGCCAGTATTCGTGGCAGTCTTATCTCCCAGACAATATTATAAGCAGTCTCATCTCCGTTTTTGTGGAACAGTATCTGAAATATATCCTTCAGTGAAATAGAAATACTTCCTGAATTGATATTCCAGAATATAAAGACCAGCAGAAGCACTATCAGTATTATAAAAGACAGCCAGTATCTGAAATGTAATTTCTTCCGCATGTTACTTCCTCTCATCATTTTAATTTATGCATATAAGTC
>ENA-OQDC01000087-OQDC01000087.1-human-gut-metagenome-genome-assembly--contig:-NODE-87-length-67061-cov-5.721666_pt1 | contig 67061 bp, 58 predicted proteins | sample MGYA00242770_ERZ504601 | MGnify/ENA primary metagenome ERZ504601 (study PRJEB26092, sample SAMD00036305) | human gut metagenome | host: Homo sapiens | study: EMG produced TPA metagenomics assembly of...
GGTGACGACGAATCTGTATCACGTGGCGTTGTGGGGCCACTCGCATGGCATTCAGTCGCGTCAGTTCGGCGCGCAATATCCTGGAAGCCGCGCGATGGGCGAACAATCCTTTCAACAACACGTATCAGTCTAGGGATGGCGTATGGTTTTTGATCTGTTTGCCAGATTACAATCGCTACTTTGCATCCATGATGCAAATGCTGGGGTTGGATGAGTTGATTGAGGATGATCGGATCACGACTCTTGCAGCAATGGCAGAGCATGGGCTGCAGGAATATGTGGTTTCTAAGATTGGCGAAGGATATGCACGAAAAGATTACGATGAGTGGGATCGTATCATGCTAGAGCAAGAGGTTCCTCATCAGAAGTTGTTTGATTACGACGATATTCTGGCTGATGAAGAGGCGTACGACAACGATGCGTTGCGTCGATACGAGAGCAAAGATTTTGGACCGCGCGTTTTCAATACTGCACCGCTTCGTTTCGGTAGTTATGGCGATCCGCCGTTGGTACTTGGCAAGCCTGCTGGATATCATACCGAGCGCTTCTTGCGCGATAAGGGATATTCTGCTGAGGAGATTTCTGCACTGGAAGAAAAGGGTGCTATTCGTTGCTGGCATGGTGAAGATTTGGACGATATTCCCGTGCTGCGATCAAAGCGAGATTTGGCGAAGTAATTGGCGAGATGGTGTCCGTCGAGTGGGATGGCGTCGTCGAGTGGGCATGGATTGCCGGGCGAAACGGTATTGCCACGGTCGACACTGCCGAGCAGAACGAAATTGCTGAATAGGATAAAACTGCCAAGTAGGGTGAATTCAAAATATGGTCGATAAAGAAAAAACCGATAAGCGGACTGCGACAGAAGCATTGGCGGCAGGCGTTGAAGGCAGACGCATGGCGAAGTTTGCTTTCGGTAGTGATACCAATGGCAGTCGCGCGGGTGATCGCGTAGACAGCGATGGAAATGCTGGCGGTAAGGGTAATCCCAATGCAAACAGCACAAAAAAGCCTAATCAGAAGCTTGGTATGCTATTTGCTTTTCTGTTTGCGATAGTTGCGGCAGTCGTACTTGCTATCTTTATTGCAGTGGTCGTTGTGCTGTTTATGTAGCAGCCGGGTTTTGGCTTGAATTAACTACTGGTTAAATTATTCTTATATTCCATACATATCTAGAAACATCGATCGCTTTAATTTGTTGGAGTTTGCTAGATATAACTAAAAAATAAAAGCACCGAGCATGCTTTGTTTCGCAGAAAGCCAGCGAGATATATGCAATTCAGCAATTTAAGGTATTTTAAGGTAGCAGCAGAAGAAGAGAATTTCACTCGTGCTGCAGAAAAACTGGGAGTCTCTCAGGCTTATTTAAGTCGAATTATCCATAATCTTGAAGAAGAAATTGGCGTCCCGCTTTTTAACCGATTTGGCAAACGGGTCGAGCTGAGTGAGTACGGAGAAACTCTCTATGAGGGCACTGAATCTTATTTCAGAATATTGCACAGCGCCAAAAATGAAATACGGGATGCTCTTTCTTCGGATATGCAAAGAGTGCGCTTTGTTGCCCGTAGTCCACTTGGGGATTTCCCGTCGGTGCTTAAGGGTTTCTACGAAAAACATCCGCAGGTAACCGTTCCGGTTTTAACTCCAGGTGACGATAAGATCGGGATAAATTACGACCTAGAATACTTTGCGTCTAATGAAGAATGCCAAGGTAAGAATATTAGTAAGCTCTGCGAAGAAAGATATGTGCTTCTGGTTTCGTCTAATCATCAATTGGCAAATAGAGAGCACGTTGCTTTGAAAGATTTAAAAAACGTAGAATTCGTTACTTCTCCGCGCGATACTCAAATGTCAAGAGTGCAGAGATTTCTTTATGAGCAAGCAGGATACAATCCTCGCATTAGAACGTATTCTTCAAGCTATTGGGCTTTGCTGAATTTAGTGGAGCAAAATGTTGGTGTTTGTATTGGGTGCGAGCATTCTTGGCTGGTAAATGTTGATTTACGTATAAAGGCAATTCCCTTTTCTGATATCCAATTTAAAAGAAATCTGTACTTAAAATGGCCAATGGATACTTATTTAACGGATGCCACAATTGCCCTTGTTGAATATCTAAAAAATTTATTCGCAAATCGTATTGCTAAAGGGTTGGATGGAAATGTTTAGCCTAGATGAGTTACTCGTAATACGAGACATTGCCCACTATGGAAGCATATCGCACGCTTCAAAGATGATTCATATTTCATCTTCTTCGCTTAGTAGGGCTCTTCAAGGGGTTGAAAGAGAGCTAGGAGTTGAGCTGTTTTGGCGTAATGGAAGGCATCTAGTTCTCAATGATTTCGGAAAAATCTTGATTCATCATTGCTATGCTGCGGAAAAAACGATAGAGAGCACTTTAGGAAAAATAGAGGTTTTAAAGGAAAGCAATGAGAGCCTCATTCGTGTCTATTTTCGTCATAGCTTAGGTAATGTCAGCAAGGCTCTGGCGCCATTTATACGTATGAATAAAGATATTCAGCTAGACATTATTTTGTCTGGCAAAGAGGCTTCAGAAAAAGGCTATGACCTGGAGTTTGTCTCCAGTAAAGAGCCAATTGATGAACCGGGTACGTTTTTATTAGCTGAAGAGCATTATGTTCTTGTGGTAAACAATAAACATAAGTTGGCTACTGCCCCTTGTGTTTCTATTGGAGATCTTCAAGGAGAAACTTTTATTGTTCCGCCAATAGGTCAAGGGCGAAAGCTTCTCGAAAACTTATGTAGAGAGCACGGTTTTCTTCCAAGAAAAAGAATTGATTGCCCTCAGGTGTGGGGTGCGCTTCATTACGTTGAACAAAATATTGGCGTTCTTATTGCCCCAGAATTATCTATGTTAGCTGGTATTAATTCGGATGATGTAACTAAGGTTCCTTTGGTGTCTTCTGATGGTCTCGGTCCGGTGGGGACAAGATATTTGTATGTACTAGTGAATGAAAAATATCAGTTGACGTCTCAAGCGCAGAATTTTATTAGCTATTTGAAAGAGATGTTTTCTTCTGCCACGTAAAGGCTAGTAATTAGTTAATTACTGGTGCGGGACCAAAAAATATCAAAATGACTATATAGCATTAGAACGTGTTCATCGCAGCTCATTTGGGCTTTTTTCGTTGGTAGCCTTTTCTTAACGAGAGTTGAGAACTCATTGCAGGGGGCTACTTTTAAGTTGAGAAACACATGAGTATCACTCTCGGGGGATTATTCATTTTTCTAGTTAAGGAGAGAGTGGTATGTCTGAGGAAAAAGCAGTAGATGCAAAACCACCGAAAAACAAGAATGCTACTGGCGAACACAAGACAGTTTGGCAAGTCTTAAGCCAACGAGCTTTTTTGACAGTGTTCATTGGTAATATTCTTGTCTGCATTAGCTTCAATATTATTAATGCGGGCTTAGTAGTTCATTTCACTGAAGACTATGGAATGAACGCGGCTATCGTAGGAACAGTAGTTAGTTTGTTCTCGTTCCTGTCATTAATAATGAAGCCAATTTCGTCTCCTATTATTGATAGGTTTGATCGAAAGAAGCTCCTAATATTGGCTTATGTAATTTTAGCTGCAGGCACAATTGGTATGGCGTTTGCAAACGAAGTCGTTTCTCTTTATACGTTCCAAGTTATACGTGGTATCGGTTGGGGCGCAAGCATGGGCTTGAATGCTGTAATACTTGCCGATGTTGTTGGTAAGGCAGACTACGGTATTGCTTCGGGCTTGTTTATGCTTGGTCCGGTTGTCGGCTCTAGTGTTGTAGCCCCATTTGCTATCCCTGTTGCTGATGCAATTACCTATACGGGTCTGTTCCTTGTAGCGGCGGTAATCGCTTTGCTTGACGCAGCTTTGACTGCAACGTTGCCATACAAGTGGAAGAAGCCTTCGACAAGCGATAAGCCAAAAGAGAAGAAATCTATCCATCTTAGGGACTTTATCGACTGGGCTTCCGTTCCCTATATGTTGGTATCTGCAATGTTTTCTATTGCGGTTTATGGACAGGGATCAACTATTTTGCTTGCTTACGGTAGAGCGGACCTCGCTATAGCTAATGTGGGCATTATGGTAACCGTACATAATGTGATCATGTATTTCTCACGTCCGATTTTCGGCAGGATTATCGACAAATACGGTGCTCGCTGGGGTCTTATTCCTGGGTTCCTTGCAGTTGCAGCAGCTAATTTCGTAACAGCATCGAGTACGGATATGTGGGGATTGCTCATTGCTTCCATTATTTACGGCGTAGGTGGCGGCGGTCTTATCGGAAGTCGTACCATGGCTATTAAGGGCGCGCCAGATGATCGCATTGGCGTAGCAGGTAACACCTATTTGATGGGATCCGATATTGGACAAACATTAGGACCGATCGTGTTTACTGGTATTGCAGCCTTGGTTGGCGGAATGTATCGTCCTGCTTATGTCTTACTAGGTATTGTTCCTCTTGTTGCTTTTGTAATTTGGATGATTTATATCAAGTTTATGCTGAAGCGCCATCCTAATAATGAAATGGGCTGGTAGTTATGGACCAGTATCAAATTACGACAAAGGCAGGAACCTATATAGGAACAAAAGAGAATTCGGGGGTCTTGTCATTCAAAGGAATTCCATTTGCGCAGCCTCCCCTGGGCGATTTGCGCTGGCAGCCTCCTCAGCCCTTAACGGTGTATGACAATAAAAGGCGAGCGGATATTTTTCCGCCCGCCCCTATTCAATTAAATTATCCACAACATTTGGCAGATCAGATGGAAGAGCCTATTCATATTCCAATTAGCGAAGACTGCCTCTATTTAAATGTTTGGGTTTCGGATTTAACGACCCCCAAAAAAGGAATACTATTTTGGATTTATGGCGGGTCTTATGCGATTGGACATGCTTCGAGAGTCCAATCGAGAGGTGAAGCATTCGTTGCTGCACATCCAGACATTATGGTGGTTGCACCAAATTATCGTTTAGGTGTTTTTGGCTCAATCAATTTGGATTTTTTTGATGGGAGCGATCAGTATCGATGCAGCAATAACCTCAACTTACTCGACCAGAGAGCTGCACTTCAGTGGGTAAGAGAAAACGCTCGATTGTTTGGTGCGGACCCAGACACTATTACTTTATATGGACACTCGGCTGGATCGAATGCCATTTGTCATCATTTAGCTTCAAGGGAATCTCTTCCTTTGTTTCGTAGAGCAATATGTCAGAGCTCGTTTTTGCAAGGTCCTCCACCGCGCACTTTAGAGGAAAGTAGAGCGTTCTCGAAAAAGATATTTGATTATTTGGGCATCACAACATTAGATGAAGCACTGTTGATTTCTTCCGACAGGCTTTTGCAAGCTCAAAAACAGGTCTTTGGTGAGATATATGGGTCGCCCGTTATCGATAACGTAGTAGTATTTGATAAAGAATTTGATCGAATGATGGATGGAACTGTTTCCGGCAAGCAAATTATGATTGGTTACAGTAATGGCGAACGAGATTCGGGATTCGTTGATCTAGACGAGAGGGAATCTGTTGAGAAGGTGCTAAAAGATAATAAGAGGTTTCTAAAGGGAAAGAGTGGGCCTGTAGAAAAATACTTAGCACAACATCCTGATGACGATACAAAACAATTATGTATGACTGCGCAGGCGGAGCTCATGATGACTATTCCGGCAGAAACAATGGCAAGGGCGCTAGCGCTTCATAATGATGTTTATCAATTCCAGTTTTCATGGGCCGACCCAGCAACAAATCTGAGGGCACCTCATGGAGCGCCTTGTCCGTTTGTTTTTGGTAATCAGGTACCAAAAAGTGCCCCTTTACACTTAAAAGAACAGGTGCAAAATACTTGGGCGAGTTTTATTACGTCAGGAGATCCCAACAATGATTTAATTCCAAATTGGCCTCTGTATACTCCTCGAGGAGGAGTGGTGATGAACATTGATGAGGTATGGAATCCAATAGATGATTTTTGGGCGACTGATTATCCGATTTTCGCTCCTTTATATGAAGACTATCGCGAACTTGAGGAGGTGTTGGAAAATGACAATCAAACAGTTTAAAACCGATTATTCCGGAGCGTTCAATGATATAGATCCGCGTTATCCCTATTATCATCTGAATGAAGGTTTGTATCATTTACCAATCGGCGCAAACGATTGTAATGCGTTTGTCTATATTCCTCCCAAAACTAGCTGCAGTTGTTGGAGTGTTGCAATTCTGCTGGATAACGATGATTATGCTGAGTCATTTATCGAAAAGTCTGGATGGAAGACAATTGCCGATGAAGAGAAATTGGTACTCTTCTTGTTAAAGCCCCTTAGTACATGGAATGAGTGTTCGGATCCTGTTTTATGCGTAGAGAAATTGCGGGAGCAACTTGATGTTCGCGACCATTATGTAACGCAAGTATTTTTTGCCTATTTGCTTGGGTATAGCGATGGGGCTTCGGTAGCTTTAAGGTACACAATGATTCATCCCGATGCTTATGCGGGATTAGGCTTGGTTGGCGACTTTGAATTTAGCGCTCAAGAAGAAAATCTTGGTGCAAATAGCGCTTTGCTGCCGTATATTTCTGCAAGCGATGTTCCTGTTCCTGTGTATTTTCAGGTTAAGGAAAAGTCAGAAAGTTTCATGAGGGCTTTTGACCATTTTAAGAAGAGAAACAAGTGCACAAACTCTGTGTTTGAGGCAGAAAATCGACTCGTTTCTTATCCTGTTCAAACTCAAAGTCAAGATACGATCAATGGACAGTTTGTAGCTGATGTCATTGGCGATGTTGGCGGATTTGATATTTCTTATGAGTTTTCTTGCAAGATTTGGAATCAGCTTCATAGAACAATAAGAACAACAGGGGTCGGACCGGGAGGTTTGCATACATTTAAAACATTAGAGTCGCTTGGTATCACTACGCATGAAATGATGTGTGGTGGATATATGAGGCATTGGTGTGAATATATTCCTCAGCGAAACGTAAGCAGAAAGGGGCAGCGTCCCGTTGTTGTTTTCTGCCATGGTGGTACCCAGGTGGCGGAGAGTGGGCTGTATGCTGCGGAGTGGTTTAACGTTGCCGAGAGCAGAGACTTTATAGTTTTATTTCCTTCGGGTGGCATGGCTCAAACTAGGATGAATGCAAACCCAATGCCAACCTGGAATACCAATTGCTTAACAGAAGATTATATGGATGATGAACTGTTTATTCGGAAGATGATCGAAGATCTTTCAACTCGTGAAGAAATTGATTGCGCTCGAATTTATATTACAGGGCATTCGATGGGGTCGGGAATGACGCAGAGATGCTTGCTCGATATGCCTGATATTTTTGCAGCAGGAGCAAGTAATTCAGGTGTGGTCTTAGGCGATTTTGAACTCGCAACTACAAAGAAAAATTATGACGTAGCGTGTTTGATTGAGATTGGCGAGCACGATGTGGATAATTTTGATTTTCAAAAAAGCGATCGAGTTCGCCAAAATCTTGAGTATTGGATCGAGAGAGGTGATTTGCAACCTTTGGAAGAGGGTGGCAGCTATTCTTGCGGACGATACCAAAATACTGTGTGGTGCAACAAAAAAGGTGTTCCGATGGTTCGGTATGTTGCAGCATTCGATAAAACTCACAGCATAATGCCGCAAGATGCTTGGACGTATTACGATGATTTTCTTTGCAAATATTCTCGCGACAGCGAAGGTAATCTTTGTTATTTAGGTAAACCTGTTCGATAAGAACTCTGGACTAATGGCCAAAAGAGGCTTGGAGGCAGAATGCTGCAAGAATGATACATGCAAGTAGTTAGCGAACGTGCCCATGTTGCTATGGTGTTTAGCGACATGGGCATATTATTCTTTCAGTAGCACCAGTATCCTGCTTTTCTTATAGGTGATTTTCAGTGATAAAGAGAATAGCGTTCCGTTTCACATGTTTTCCCAGGTAATTTGATTGTGTATATCACTCCATGAAATAAAATGATTTTCAGTGATAAAGAGAATTTTACGCCCACGATGGTATGTATCGCTTATATTTTGTACCTGCATTTTCGTCCTCTGCTTTGATAAGACCTTCTTTGCAGCATTCTTTGATCAGCCGTGATATAGCCAGAGTGTTTTTCTGTTCGTTGTCTAAACCAAAACGCTCCCTTAAAGATTGGTTGTTCATAGACTCTCCGGAAGCATATTTTAAGCAAGCATGCCAATAGGCAGCATCCATGCGTTCGTGTTTAGTCATATGAGGATAAGCGCCTCCGTGATAAAGGGTTACTTTTGTGCCGAGCTCCTCGGAAGATTCAATTTTTGGTGCGACCATGTGGTATTCTTCGCAAGCCGCAACAGCTAAATCCCAACCCGTTCCACCTTCTTCGCAAAGATCCATTAGTCTAAGTTGATTCACCAAAGCATTGTTTCTGGTTTTTGGTTGAGCATTAAGCACACGCTCTAATGGGATTAGGCTTACTCCAGGATTACAGAATTCAATTCTGTTATCAAAGATATTCACTAGCGGACCCGACGTTGTCACGGTTAAATCCTGGTGGATGACGATATTTGATAAAAGTTCGCGAATTGCTCTTTGAGGATATGCATACACAATCCTACGAAAGGCACCATCAATTACTTCTTTAGACGGAATTACTGCTTTTATGTAGTCTTCGGCGCGTTGAAGGGAAATCGCATAGCCTTCGTTGAATGTTTTGTCATCCAGAATATTAAAATTTCCGTTACCTTCAAATCTCAGAATGCGTAGAGGCCGTTTTCTTAAATTTGGAAAAGCAGAAAGATCTTTAGCGAGTAAAAGTGCACCTAGGTTAGTAATTGTGTATGTTCCGTCATCTTGCTTTTTGATAATTTCTTGCTCTATAAAATCAGTTAATATACCTTCTAATGATGAAGGCTGAGTTAAGCGGTTGAGCTCATAATAGGCATCTATATACAGAAAAGATGATATTTTCGAAGAGGCAACATTCTTTATAGCCCCTTGAAGCTCGAAATCATTTCTTTGAAGCTTTCGCCACAGTTCTGATTCAGTAGCAGACCCACCAGAAAGAGTTGTAGTGCTGCTTCCCGAGCGAATATAAGCGATGCTATTGTAGCGAACGGGTTGATTGGTCGCAGCATAAATCGTTAATACAATATATTTTTTATTTTCGAAATAAATTTCGGAAAAATCATAATTTGCATTATGGGAAAGATGTGTTTTAAGCCAGATGAGTAAGTCTTGATTACCTTTTGCTTTTTGGCGGAATGGATCAAAAGTAGTTCCTATAAGCTTATGATCATCGTCGCTTATCCCCCATATTTTATAGGCGCAATCCCTACCGTGAAATGCTGCAGAATTTGCAAGGGCGGAGATGTCTTTGGCGATGCGATCCGCATCGTTGTTGTTGCTTTTGAATTCTAGCCATTCGGTTTCATTGGGATAGCCGATAAGTGAATAAATTAAATCTATCGAATAGGCTTGAGACATTAAGACCTTCCCTGTGGAGATGATAAATAGATGATAAAGAGAAATATACGGAAAAACAAATCCTAGATAAAGAGAATACACAAAAGAATAATTAATTGATGTTGGATGATAAATAGAAAACAGATCAGGCGGTATAGCCATGGTTCTCAAAGTCTTAATTCTATTTCCTGGTTAGCTGCTTCGAGAATTTCTATATATATGGCAAAGAAGTTGAATATACGTGTAACATCAACTTTTGCATGTTGATCAAACTTTGTAGCCTTCTGTTTATTAAAGTTGAAGGTTTTCGTTGGCTCGCATTATTGTTCGAGAGGTGATTAATCAACCTTTATGATGAAGAGGAGCTGATGAGAAATGAATTGGAAATCACGTACAATTCAACTAAAGAAAAAAGACGAAGGTGTTTTATTTTAATGGCTTCAGCCTGTTGAGGACGCGAAGCGTCCGAAACAATGAACCATCCGCTAAGCGGATGGTTCATAAGCTGCTTTACAAAACTACCCTCTCGCTGGATAGTGACGATTGTTCAGGCCGTCACAATATTCCAGATCAGAGAGGGTGATTTATATGGCGCAAAAAGCCTATAGCCTTTCGCATACAAAATGGATGTGTAAGTATCATATCGTGTTTACCCCTAAATATAGGCGTAAAGTCATCTATAACAAACTAAGAAAAGATATTGGGGTAATACTGAAAAGACTCTGCTCATACAAGGGTATAGAAATCATAGAAGGTCACCTCATGCCAGACCATGTGCATATGCTGGTGGCGATTCCTCCTAAATACAGCGTTGCTCAAGTAATGAGATACCTGAAAGAGAAAACTTCGTTAAACCTATACATAGCAAAAGGCCAGCGCCTTTAGAAGCTGGCCAATATTATAGAGTTATACCCTAAGAGCAAACCATCCGTCATGTGGGCGGTGCCGATTTTAAGAATAGCTCTTAATCACTTTTGACATGCGACTGTCGTGTAATCTCTTAAAAGGACTTCTTCGATACGCTTTTCGGGCTTTCTTTCAAGAACCCACGAAAAATCAGTTAATAACGCTTTGAATAGCTTCAGAACGTACTTTTTAAGAAGATTGACATTATCGAATCTATCATCATTGCGTTTTCCTGAATTGCCATGAACGATTTCGCTTCGTAAGTTATACAGCATTTTGAAGGCTTTAAAAGTCTCTTTTCGTTTTGCCTCATTGCAAGGAAAAAGGATAGTAGCGACAACCGCGGAGATCTTAAATTGTAGTTCCGTTTTAGTTCCAAAAACGCATTCGACGGCTATAAAGAGGTCAATTACTGAGTCTTCGATATTGGATCGTTCAGAAAATGCCCGCAAAAAACGTTCAATAGAAATTTCTGGTAAATGTACTTTTTCTAGCAGTTCATACCAGTATTGAAACTGTTCGGTATCTATGACGAAGTTTTCTTCGCTATTTCCTTGATTTGTTAATCCTGGTGAAGAGATAGATGGAGAACATAAGCAGACGGGGCTTGAAATATAGCTGCCGCAATATACTGGATTCATAGCCCCTTCGCTAGCGAGCAAAATGGCTAACCTTATTTTTTCGGCTGTCTTCCATAAGTTTTGGGTAGTTGGATCGTTCATTAAGGCCTTAGTCATACCATCAAGACAAGAAGCGTCGTCTCTGGTACTTTGACTTGAAATTTGAATAGTATATAGAGGGCACTGCGTTTCAAATATAGCAACATTATTTAAGTCTACAGGTAATAAATAGTTTTTCTCGAATAGGTTTGGATCTCGGAAGATTCCATTGTCAATCTGCGCATATTCAAGTGCCCTGGCATTTATTCCCGAGAACACTAAAATAGCTGGAATTTGGCATTGTTCGCCACGTAATACTGCCCTAGCAATGCTTAGGGAATGTGATAGCTCGTTGGCTACATCTATATACGATGGATTATTCTTTTTTAACCAAGCAGAGTATACGGAGTTGAGTAGTGTTGCCTGTTCGACTAATAACGGAAAAAAATTAAGCTGACAAGGAACGTTGTAGCTTACCAATGCTAGTTGACGCGATTTGTCATCGTCTGGGTCAATGCCATGCTGTAGGAGAAGAGCTCTAACGGTGGAATCGTCATAAAAGAGCTTTTCGTATTGTTTATGGCTTTCGTGCTCTGCAATGAATAACAGAGCGATCAATCCAAAATATGGAACTTGTTTTTGCTGAGGTTTTAATAGAGTAGAGGGATAAAAAGATAAAAGCTGTTTACGAAGGAATGCTTCCAAAGCATCCTGCATCTCGGGTAAAGAATAGGAAGATACTCCGAATGATCTTCTATATGCTTCTACTACAGGTATGTCACCATATTTTATTTGGGAAAAATATCGAGCATAGGAAGAATAAGATAGTCCGCTAATAAAAACTTGTATAAGGCAGTGCGCCGTAAAGTTGATTCTCTGATCTTTAAAGTCTAGAACCACATTGCCATCATCGTCGACAGGGAATAAGTATTCAATGAAACGCTCGCCTAAAATTGCTTTCATGATCGCAAGAGCATCTTCAAATTCTAGAACGTATTTTTCATCCATCTTCTTTATTACTTCCATATTCTTCAATACGGCTGTCCATTGTCATGTTATTGCTCTGTGGTGCTTAAGAATTTTAAGCTTCATATGGTTTGATAATTTGGGGTTTGTAGGCAAGCGCCAAAACGGTCTTTAATGAGAGTGATATGACAGTAATTCTATCAACTCTTTGTTATTGTTGTGCGAATTACTGAATGATTGGGGTTTAGTAGGCAGTATTTGAATCACGTCTCCCCATCACAACCAACGCAACATAAAACGGAATCAAAAATTGAACGGCGGAGCCATAGCGCGGCCAATACCAGATGGGCGATGCGACAATCAGTGTACCCAGCAATGCGAGCGACGGCACCAACGCAATAACCCAGCGAGCTCGCCCGCTAAGACATAAACAAATAGACAAGAACGCAACCGACCAGAAAATGACGCTTATTGGAATTGACCGACTGTCTTGCGGAAACACATCACGTAAGGAATTGTGCCCCAACTTGTTTTCGGCGTTAATTTGGTAAACATCCAAATCGGCAGCATATGCCTCAACGGTATTGCGCGGTACTCCACCACTTATATTGAGCTTTGCATAAACGTCAGGTTGATTGACCGCCCAAAAATCCAAAGGTCTGTAGTTCCCACGCTTCAAAAATAAACGCGAGGGTTTTCGGATAAATAAAGAAAGCCAGTGCCCAAAGAAATCGTCTTCTAAGGCAGCACTGTTGAATGAGGTGCTCCATTTAAGGTTGTCAGTGCATGTGGGGGAGTAAAGAGTTTTATATTCGTCTAGTGGAACTATCGAATTTAAATATTCTCTATCGCTTTCCGTCATGTCGCCATCGAGTGCTGCTACTCGTGCCATCTGATTAAGTAGAATTCCGACGCTTTCGACTTTAGGGGACGAAGCAACGTCTAAAGCTCTATATACGGGACCCGTAACAACAAGACATAATGCTAGAGTACATGCAATGCTTCCAGTTAACTTACCAATATGGGTGAAGCTGTGCCCGAACTTTTTTCTGGTGACCAACCAATAAACCAGCAAAATGATCTCGGTACAGATAACTACATAAATCCCATTATTTCTGCTAAACATAACGATTAAAAGCAGAATAGCTAGGCAAGGTAGCCATGCTTTGCTGGTTTTTAGAATAGTTCCTTTCGACAGGACAAAATCCATCAACAAAACTGTTATTAGAACGAGGGCGGTGGAGAAGAACGGATCTTTCCACATTGCAATAGAGTAAGTGGCGATATAGGGCGAAAGAGAAAAGATTAGAACAACAATGAGAACCCAGTAGTTTTTTAGCGAGCAGCGGGTAGTTATCCATCTAGATAAATAAGCGAAGGCATATGCCATAAATCCCATTTGAACTAGGCAATATAAAACGCATCCACCCGTGTTCCCAATACCTAAAATATTGCCAATCTTTAGACACGCTTTAATAAACATCGTGTAGAGAAATGGATGGTGGTTACTATAGGAGGCGAGTCCTGTTGCTTGAGCAAGAGAGGAAAGCGTGTCGCCAAAAATTGAATCCAGGCCAGTAAATAAGCAAATAGGGAATCCAACAAATAAAGGGGATAAGAGCCAAAAGAAAAGTGGTTTTGATTCCTAGTGGATTAATTGATTTTAAACAGCTTTCATGATTTAAGGAGTTTTCGCTTATGCGTCGAGGTGAAATAAATCTATATACAGCAAGTAGCATTACTAAAAGACTCGGGAAAATAAGTAGCAGAGCAACAAAATCGATAATCGAATAAGGCGATATGTAGTTTTCAAAAGCAGAACCATTATACGTGCTACCGGTAATGGCTATATGAAAACCAAGGATAAGAGAAAGATCAAAAAGAAAAGCAAACAAACCAATGGCAAGCAATTCGCGTTTCCGAAAAGGAACTCCTTTTAAGACTGTCATGGCTTTTAGGGTCAACAAAAAGAAGATTATGCCAAATAGAGCCCTGGGTTCAAATTGAAGATAGTAAGATAAAAAGAAATTCGAAATTGCAGAGAGAACAATTAATAAAACTTGTTTTGGTTGAATGACCATGAAGAAATAATCCTTTATTAGGTGAAATAAATCGTTTCTAATTTAAAACATGAGATGCTAAAACAAAAGAGAATTGATAAATAAAAAGTATTAAATTAGAAAAGTTCATGGATTGGCTTGCTGTACGTACCCCTCCGTCTTTACCTGCGCCAAAATAGTTTTGTTTTTATCTTGTTACCTCTGTAAAATGCAAATCACATAGACGTTTCTGGGCCACTAGATCTATATAGTCGGCTTAAAAAATAATAAACAAGGAGCATTATGCCTACTACGACGCTGTCAAACAAACTAATCGCTATCCTACTGAGCTTTGCTTTAGTTTTTTCTTTTACGCCAAGCATCGCATTTGCTGATCAGAATACAGATCAACAAACTACAAATGAGGCAACTGTCGCGAACAATCAAAACTTAGAGAATCCTTCTAGCTCTTCGCAACCGAACAATCAATCTAGCCAGGAAAATAATGATTCCAGCAAGGGCTTGCTAAGCAGCGAAGACACCTCGTCTAGTTCAGGGCAGGGCTCTGCTGAAAATAGTGCAGCAAATTCCAATGCTGCCGCAGATCAACCTACTACACAAATGTTAGAGGATGATGCGGCATTCGAATTTATATACATTGACCAAAAAGAAGTTCCATTGAACGAAACTCAAAGCATTGTAGTTTCGTTTACTAATCCAGAGAATGCAAATAGTGCGACGCTCTGGTACCAGAAGGCCGATGGGGATCTTCAAAGCGTACAACCGTCGCAAATTGAAGACGGTGCAGCTCTGTTTAAGCTGACTTTTACTTCAAGTGATCAGCTTGGTAACTACAGTTTAGTAAAAGTATCTTGGGAGGGAAGTGCTCCTGGTGAGGCGGCAATTTCTTCCGATACCGATACCGGATATTCATTTAGCGTAATTGAGGCGGTTGCTGAAGAAAACGAGGAAGAGGTAACGGTTTACTCTATTGATGATGGTGGAAACCTTACTGAAGAAGAAAGCGTAGCGGACGCAATTGAAGAAAGTGGAGGGGCTGAAAGTGGAATAGCTCCCTTAAGTTTGTCTCCCGAAACAAGCGCCTCATCACGCTCTGGAAGCAATGGCATGGTAATTGCTCTTGATCCGGGACATGGTGGATCAGATCCAGGCGCAGTTAACGGTTCCCTTGTAGAAAAGACCCTCAATTTAAAAATCGCTCAGTATTGTAAGGCTGTTCTTGATCAATACAGTGGCATCACTACTTTTATGACGCGCACTGGTGATGAATATGTTGGATTAACAGAACGTGTTACGCGTGCAGTAAACGCTGGTGCGGATGTATTTGTAAGCTTCCATATTAATTCCGCTGCAGGAGCAACCGGATTCGAAGTATGGGTTCAAAATGACAGTTCTTGGCGATATTACTTGCACGAAGAGAGCTCGGAACTCGGGACAGCGATTTTAGATAAGCTCGATAAGTTCGGGCTGCGCGATCGAGGGAACAAAGAAAGCGATTCTCAAAATGGAAATAAGTATGCCGATGGAAGTCCAGCAGATTATTTGACGGTTTTATATGAAAGCCGAATGAACAATATTCCGGCTGTTTTGATCGAACATGGGTTTATTAATGGTAGTGCTGCTGATCAGGTATTACTTTCAAGCGAGAGCTCACTGAAGGCAATGGGTGAAGCGGACGCTGAAGCGATTGCTGAATACTACGATTTAAGCGTCGATCCAAAGCCAAACGTAAAAATTAAGTCAATAGATAATGGAAAAGTTACTCTGACATGGGATCCAGTTGACGGTGCAAACAAATATGCGATTGCGTGCTATAAAGGAAATAACACATATGAGACTTATACTCTAGATTGCACTAATACTGACTATACAATAACTGGACTAGAAAACGGAAAAACATATGAGTTTCTTGTTCAGGCTTACCTGGGCGATCATTGGTCTTCGTACAGCATAAGGGATCATATAGAGTGTACTGTAATACCCCAGCCAAAGCCGACTGTCTCTTCTGTAGGAGATGGGACAGTAACTTTATCTTGGGATCCTATCCCTGGCGCAACTAAGTACGCTATTTCCTCTCAGAATCCAGGAGTGAATTATTCTATTGATTGCACTGACGCGACTTATACCATCTCAAACCTTGCCAATGGTAGAGAATATAGCTTCTTGGTTCAGGCTTATGTAGATGGAAAGTGGTCTAGCTATTCAGAGTACAATTACGTAAAAGCAACCCCCGAGGGTCCAACAAAACCAAGTCCTGCAGTAACATCTATCGGCAATGGGACAGTGACCTTATCTTGGGATGCCGTATCTGGTGCAACCAAATATGCCATCTCTTCCCAAAACCCTGGGGTGAACTACGAACTTAACTGCACTGGAACAACTTATACTGTTACCGGTCTTGCCAATGGAAAAGAGTATCAGTTCTTGGTTCAGGCCTATGTTGATGGGAAATGGTCTAGTTATACCGAAGAGGATTTGGTCAAGGCAAAACTTCCAGGATATTCAATCATGGGGACATCGAATGTTTCGATCGATCAAATGGTTAGATGCTTTAATGCTTCAGGAAAAGTTTATCCTGAAAGTGTTTATTCCTCCAAAGGGGCTTCTACTATAAACGAATTTTGTACTGCTATTTATGAACAAGCGAATGCAGAGGGAGTTAGAGCTGAGGTTCTCTTTTCTCAGGTAATGTGGGAGACGGGATGGCTTCAGTTTGGGGGAGATGTGAAGCCTGAGCAATGCAACTTTGGCGGTTTAGGGGCAACTGATAATGGAGCTCAAGGGAATGCTTTCCCATCTGTACAAATAGGATTAAGAGCTCAAGCTCAGCATTTGAAAGCGTATGCTTCATTTGAGCCAGTCAATGGTCCCTTGTATGATACGCGATTTAATTATGTTGCACGTGGAACTGCTCCTTGCGTAGAGGATTTAGGCAATGGAAAGTGGGCTTCAGATCCTAATTATGGATTATCTTTGTCTCGGTTGATTAATCAATTGCTCAGTTATTAAATAGGTCGTTTGCTTAACAATATCAAAGCAAATCTTCAAAATAGGTAGTACCGTTTATTCTGCATTCCGATCTGCTTTAATGCCGAAGCGTATGTATGAAGCAGCTTGCTGAGCTAAATGAAATGCATTCTCTTTTATCTGAGTTGAGCAAATGATATGGCCTATTCTGTCGTTACTTGAATGAGGGGTATCAATATGTTCACCTACAGATTTATAGATAGAATATTCAATTAGCCCTTTTATTTTTTTGATATTGCCATCAACCTCGATTGAGGTAATATACCCCGGCGTTGTGGCAGTTAAGAAAAAAATTGCACTAGATGCTTTCTTGGTCTTTTCAAAGGAGGAACTGTTTCCTAGAGCGAGTTTTATTGATTCTTCTGCCAAATTGACCCCAGTTGAGAGTGGGACGAGTTTTGCAGTGATGAAATCGCCACCTAATCGCGCAGCTGTTTCAATGACTTTTGGACCTTCATCTGTGACTATTATTTCAGTGTGAGAAGGCCCGTTGATTAATCCAATGGCTTCAATAACACGCTTAGTTAGAAGTTTAATTTGTTCTTGAATAGCTTCTGGAAGGTTAGAAGGCTCAGAGTGCCCGATTTCGACAAAGTAGGGAGGTTCGGTTTTTACTTTGTCTGTTAAGGCAATGATTTTTGTCTCTCTATCAATAGTTATTGCTTCTACGCTAATTTCGGGTCCGATAACTCTTTCTTCTACCATAATGGTTTTTTTGTTTGAGTAACTCAATGTTTCATTAAAGAGGGCTTCTTCATCGATTCCTTCTGAAGATTTGATAAGTTTTACACCGCGACTTGCTGCGCTATCTGCTGGTTTTATAATGCAGTAATATGAAAAAGCTTTCAAAGCGGAACTGAAATCATCAAGTGTGTTACATATGAAGTATTTCGGCATAGGGATGTTGAAATACTTAAGCCTCTCTCTCATAACATCTTTATAAGTAGCCGCTTTTGCATCATTATATCCAATTGATGTAGGAAGGCCGAGTTGTTCGGATACCAGCGCGGCTGTTCTTACGGGGCCATCACTTGCCGAGGTGATGACGTAGTTTGCATTTATCTCGGAGGCATAGTCTAAAACTGCCTTTTCGTCCATTGTGCTGATTACTTTAAAATCATCAGCATATTTTAAGCCTATGGCTGAAGAATCGTAGTCGCAGCAATAAACTGTAAAGCCTAATTCTTTAGCCGTTTTTATCGCGGGGAGCTGAAGTGGTCCTGCTCCCAAGATGAGTACGCTGTTCATTGTTGATTTGCTTTCTATAGGTTTTTAATGGCGGTTATTATTTTTTCGGTTCCATTTTCAGGCAGTAATTTGCTCTGCCGTTTATTTATCTTTTCAAGTTCTTCATTGCTTGAAAGAATAAATATCAAGTCCTCTTTAATGTTGTTTACGAGTGAATCTATCGATAATGAGTTCAAGGATCCTGAGTAGTGAAGTAAGCCTAAATCTCGAAATCCTTTTGCATCGGGTTCTTGCTCTGCATTAAGAGCAAAGGCAATAGTGGGAACTCTTTTTGCTGTTAGTTCATATAAGGTAGTTCCAGACGCAGAAATTGCACATATGCAATTATCCATTCGTTTTGCCATCTCTTTTTCGTTAACTCTTAATTTGATATTTTTTTTCTTGCTGAATGTGTCAATCAATAAAGTTCTATGAGGATTTAGTGGTCCTATAATTGCCTCGAATATATAGGAGGAGAGTCTTGCTTCTTTTGTCAGCGAATCAAGTATCGAATATGTAATATTTACTGCATCAGAACCTCCTGCAGTAATCAAAATTCGGTTAGAAGAGTTGAAACAAGGTTTCTGCTTGATCCAAAATTCTTCTCCTAATGGTGCATATTGAATTCCAAGGCACAGTTTTGAATTAGGGCAGTACTGTGTGTAAAAATCCTTTTTGGCTGTGCAGCTGTAATTGATCAGTAGATCAATAGATTCAGAAGTGATTTGCTTACTTCCTAGATAAACAATTTTTGCTATATCAGCAAAAGCGGAAACGTAATCTTCGGTAATTTGGTAGGTGTCGATTAGTAGAACTCTCTTTCCAGAAGAGCCTTTTTCTAAAATCTTGCGCACCTCAGGGATTTCCTCTTCGATAAACTGAGATCGGTTCAGCTTTTTGAAGAGGAAATTAGAAGCGGATGCTCTTTCAGTTACGGTGATTGATTCCGAGAGAAAAGTGACATTAAAACCTGATTTTTTGGCATGTTTGGCAATTGCCAAACATCGGGATAAGTGACCCATCCCGATGTTTGGGCTAGCGTCCACGCGAATATAGAGGTCTATATCGTTTTTATTGTGAAAATAGGGATGCAAAAGTTCCATTTTCTTCTTTTTTCCAATTTTCCATAATGTCTTTGAAAGTTGGATATTGGGGTGTATATCCAAAGTCAGCCTGAGCTTTTTTTATGTCAAAGCTATAAGAAACGATGTTATTAGGTTTCGAGGGATCAACCTTTACGGGACTTTGCTTTGGTGGCTCAGGAGAAAAAATTGATGCGATGGTTTCAGCTTGTTCAAGTAAAGATGTTTTTGATCCGGACCCAATATTGTATAGTCCGATGGCGCTGTTGGAGCAAGCAGCTTTTACGAAAGCTAGAGCAACGTCTTTCACATATACAATATCACGAAAGGCACTCGTGTCGCCATAAACAGTAATAGGTTCGAGCATTTTTGCCTTGTCGATAAAAATCTGGATGCCGGATTTTCTAATTTTGCCATTGTCGAGAAGCGATCCGTGAGGGCCTACTCCGTATACTGGGGGTAGTCTAAAAATCGAATTTCTCATTTGATGTTGTTCATTGTAGTAGAGCATGAGATCAGTGGCAGCATTCTTGGAAATAATATATGCAGCATGATCACCTGAAAGTTTAAAGTCTCGGGCGGTGTTTTCAGTAATTGGAGTGCTTTGAGACCATTTGTTCTGGACATCAGCATACGAAGTGGTCGAGATAATCTTTCGTATACCATGTTTTAAACAAAAGTTTAAAACATGGGCTGTTCCCACGGTATTTGTAAGAATGTATTCTTCTGAATTATCGCTGTCAATTAATTTTGAGTGTGAATTTGCAGGAAGCATTGCTGCAAGTAGAATAATGCAGTCTATTCCAGATTCTGGTAAGTTCTCGAAGTCTTTTGAGGAGCGTAGATCTAAAGGAATATAAGGTACACCTAAATCCGAATAGTATTTTTCGAAGTGTGGATTTCTTCCTGTTGCAACAACCTTTTGGCCCGCTTCCAAAAACGCTCGAACTGTATAGGCTCCAATAAAGCTTGATCCTCCAATTACAAGAATCATTTTAATCTCCTAAAGAAATCAAATCCCAAGAAAGTGGTGTGCCAAAAGGAATGTCAACTTTGGCAGTTTGACCTATGACACGATAGTAGTACTTTGGCGGTAAACCTTGCCCTGGTCGTATAGAACGGACATTTTCAGCCGTAAGTTCTTCTCCTTGTGCAATATCCTTTACTGCAAAAAGGGATCTACGATTTCTTAGGCCTCGTTCTTCTCCTTTACTTGGACCGTAGATGGGTTGACCTAGTATAACTTCGGTATTCCTTACGTCTTCTACCATTTTTTTAAATTCGGCAGGTTCCATTGAAAATTCTGAGTCCGCACTCTTGTCTTTTCTGCTTAAACACAAATGTTTTTCAATAACTGAAGCCCCCAATGTTGTAGCAGTCACAGGACCCAAACTTCCAAAAGAATGATCCGAAAGTCCAGTTTTGCATGAAAATCTCTGCTGCATATCTTTTAATAATGATAAGTTCATATTTGAGAAATCAGCAGGATATTGAGAACAGCATTGCAGCAGGTAAAAATCATTATTTCCAGTAGCCCTAATTGTATTAACAGCATCGGAGATTTCTTCTTCTGTAGCCATTCCTGTTGAAAGAAAAATAGGCTTCATCTTCTTTGCGATGTATTCAATTAGCGGTAAGTCAATGATTTCAGGAGAGGCTATTTTGTAAAAGTCAATGCCAGCTTCTTCCAGAAAGTCCACAGAGGAAAAATCAAATGGCGTAGAAAGAAAGTCAAGGCCAAGATTCTGACACTCTTCTTTAATTGGTGAGGTCCATTCCCAAGGAGTATAAGCCTCGCTGTAGAGGTCGTATAAATTTTTTTTATCCCATAAACCGCCTTTAACCAGAAAATAATCGCTGCGACAGTTGATTGTAATAGTGTCAGGCGTATATGTTTGTATTTTAAGGCAGTCAGCTCCGGCTTTGCTTGCTGCATGTACAATGTCGATAGCCCTCGAAAGATCACCCCCGTGGTTTCCTGACATTTCGGCAATGATATAGACGCTATTGTTTGAATTTCTTTTTTCTAAGTTAGTCATCTGTTCCTCTAATTAATGATTGATATTTAAGTTCAGCTATTGCCCAATCACTGATGGTGTCAATATCTTGAACGGATGTTTCAGGTAATACTAGCGGTATTGTTGGTTCCGAGGCAAGTCGCTTGGTCTTAAAGAATGCAGTAGTTTTACAGCAATAAAACTGTCCAGCGTCATGATAAATTGAAGGCAGGTCTTGGCTCCGAACATTTACATTTTCTGGAATCCAGTATTCTAAAGTTGAATCATTGTTGATTAGCATACCTCGTTGTGGAGGAAACGAGAACTTTGTAACGGGTAGGACAGAGTTAGCTGCAGGGTTATCAACGAGTAACTTAAGCGACTTTTGCAATAAAGACGAGGTAATGAACGGAGCGGTTGGGTATATACAGACCACATACTCAAAATTCTTACCTTCTATCTTGTATCTGGAAAGTACCTCAGCAATTACTTCATTAGTATTTGAATAATCATCACTTGTTTCTTTACTTCTCAGAAACGGGACAAGAGCACCATATTCTTTGGCAATGGCGGCGATTTCGGAGTCATCTGTAGATACCATCACCTCCTCAAAAAGATTAGAATTCAATGCTGCTTCTATCGAGTAAGCAAGAATTGGTTTTCCGCAAAATGACTTGATATTTTTTCTAGGGATTCTTTTTGAACCTCCGCGAGCTGTAATAATCGCTATTGCATTGCTACTCATAACGAAAGACCTTTTCAGCATAGGCTTTAACGTAATCTTCTCTATTCTCTTTGATAATTAAATTTGGGCTTTCTCCGAAAACTAAAGAATTGCTTGGAATAGATGCATCTTTTATATATGTTCCTGCAGAAATAATGACATTATCTCCGATGACGCAATCTCCGATGACTTTGGAATTCGAAAGCATAAAAACTGAGGTTCCGAATGTAGGATAAATGCCTTTATTGTTTCCGACTGTGCATCCTTGGGAAAAGGAAAAAAAATCAGAATACTCAGCGCGTCCCATAATCGTTCCTAGGGGGTGATCGAAAGTAACGACATTTGGGAGATTTATTTCATAGTAAAGGTCAGCACCCGAGAGTATTTTTGATAGCAAATATATCTTGTCGCATAGCTCTCTTGCGTTTTCTTTATCAAAAATACTATTAGCTAAATAGTAAAGAAAAAGCGAGTATTGACATCCATGTAGCGGGTTAAAATAGGTAGTCTGATCTTTTTGATAATATTTATTTTTAACATGCTTGAAACATCTTTCGCAACGAACGAGAGCATGATCAACATTTTTTTCAATCAGCGAAGTTTCGTGGCTATCTAAAAAAAAGAAATTAGAGAGTTGCTTAGTTAATAACTCTCGTAATTCCTTTTTAGTGTATAGACAATTCATAAAGGTCACTCACTTTGACAAACAATATTTAACTATTTTTTCTGTTGCTTCAATGACTGAAGCTACTTCATTTTCAGTTAAACAGTAATGAAGTGGGAGAGTAAGAGATTCCTCGTAGTATTTATTTGCTTCAGGACAGATATCAAAGGAATATCCAAGATCTCGGTAAAAGGGAAGTCGATAAACGGGGAGATAGTGTACATTGACACCTATTCCTTCGGCAAGAAAAGCATCATATAAGAATTTTTTTGACGTATCGAGAGCATTCAAATCGAATCTTAAACAATATAAATGCCTAGCTGTTTTTTTGGGGTTTGAGTCATATTGAAAGGATACACAAGGCACTTTTTTAAACGCTTGATTATATATATCAACTATTTGCTGTCGTTTGGAAATAAAGTGATTAAGCTTCGAGATCTGAGATATTCCAAGAGCGGCTTGTAGGTCGCTAATACGGTAATTGTATCCTAATAAAATCTGCTCATAGTACCAATCTCCCTCACTTGTATTTTGCATAAGCGAGCGATCTCTAGTGATACCGTGTTTTGAAAACAACTCAATTTGTTTTGCTAATGTTTTATCATTTGTTGCTATGGCTCCACCTTCACCGGTTGTGATTGTCTTAACGGGATGGAAGCTAAACGTGGTAATATCTGCAACACTTCCGATTGGAGTATTGTTGTAGTAGGAACCTAGAGAATGAGCTGCATCTTCAATAAAAAGTAAGTTATTCTCATTGCATATTCGTCTAATTTCAGTTGCGTCAACGGGGACCCCACCAAAATCAACAGCAATAATGGCTTTAGTTTTTGAAGTAATTAGTTTTTCTACAGAAGAAGGGGATATATTCCAGCTATCAGGATCGATATCAGCAAAATTAGGTTTTGCGCCACAATACAAAACACAGTTGGCAGAAGCGGCAAATGTTATAGAAGAGACAATAACTTCATCGCCTTTGGTTATTCCGGCGGCAAGGCATGCAATATGTAATGCTGCAGTTCCGTTTGCAACTGCAGTAACGTATTTTGCTCCCGTCTTCTGGCTCAATGTTTTTTCAAAAAGCTTGGTTTTTGGTCCACAAGTTAAGTAGTCGCTTTTTAAGGTATCTACAACAGCGTTGATATCATCATCATCAATATATTGATGCCCGTAACCAATTAAATGATCTGAAACGGGAGTGCCTCCATCAATAGCTAAGCTATTCATCTAGACTCCTAGTATTTGATTTCCATTTTTGAAATAAGCTCACGCAATTCTTCCACTGAAAGCCATTCAGTATTTGTTCCTGAATCATAAATGAATCCACTAGGAACTTTTTTCCCAGATCCATAATCGAGTTCAGAAAGATTACACCATTCCATGTGAGGAAAAATCACAAAGTTCTTTTCGTATTCAAAAGTTGTAAGACTGTCTGCTGCTGGAACCATGCACTCGTGTAATTTTTCGCCTTCTCGGATGCCAACTTCAACTTGTTTTACGTTGGGTGCCATGGCGGTAGCAAGATCGGTTACTTTAAATGATGGAATCTTGGAAATGAAGGTTTCGCCGCCGCGAGATTCTTTGAGAGCCTTGATAACAAGCTGGATTCCTTCTTCAAGTGAGATCCAAAATCGCGTCATTCTGAAGTCCGTGATTGGCAGCTCGTTTGCACCGTTTTTGATCAAATTATTGAAAAATGGGATTACGGAGCCGCGAGAGCCTGCAACGTTTCCGTACCTTACAACAGAAAAAGTAGTTCCAGATTGGCCTCTGTATGCATTAGCGGCAATAAAAAGCTTATCTGACACTAATTTGGTTCCACCATAAAGATTAACTGGGTTGACTGCTTTATCAGTGGAAAGCGCAACAACTTTTTCAACGCCAGAGTCTAATGCTGCGTTGACAATGTTCATAGCTCCTTCAATGTTTGTTTTAACGGCTTCCATTGGGTTGTATTCGCATGCGGGTACTTGTTTCAACGCGGCAGCATGGACAATGCAATCGACATCCTTCAATGCTCTACGAAGGCGGGATTCATCTCGCACGTCTCCAATAAAAAATCTGAGTTTCTCGTCATACTTTAAGAATTTGTTTCTCATTACAAACTGCTTATATTCATCGCGAGAGTAGATAATGATTTTCTTTGGAGAATAATTATCTAGTATATATTTCGTAAAGGCATTTCCGAAAGATCCTGTACCGCCGGTTATAAGGATGGTTTTATTATCAAGCACCGCGTCTCCTTTGTCGTTTCTGCGCCAACTAGCTATTCGGATGATTATTATACTATCTCTTATTTAGAAGAATGCTTTTTCTTTAAGCAGTTGCCTTGCTAATAGTATAGCTATTACGAATCCGATACCGAGGCGTAGCCACGTTATGTCTCTTAATAATGTCGCCAAAAATGCAAAAACTAAAACAACCAACATCCCTACTAATAGTTTTGCGTAAGGGAGACCATTGTTTCTATCCATACGATTCACCATTATTGAGTGGAAGAGAAAAAGCATCCCATAGGCTATCAATGTAGCTAAGCCTGCTCCAATAAGCCCCAAAACTGGAATCAATGCTAGATTCAGGATGATATTGAGCACTGCAGCGGAAAGTGTACCAATTGCGATGCTTTTTGTCCTTCTAAGGTAAAACTCATAATTAACCGGAAAGCTATAGCAAAAAACTAGATAGTAGCCAACGATCAAAATAGGAGTCACTAGAGTTGCGTTCCAGTATTCTTCTCCCGACATTAACAAGATGATTTCCGGAGAGATCATAATAAAAAGTAAAGTACCGAGTGTGAACATCTTGATGTAGCGATTAAATCGCATATTTAAGTTACTTTTATTTCTATTTTTTAAATCTTCGTAGAAGAAGGGAACAAAAGCATTATTGAGTGCTCCATAAATAATAGAAAGTATTTGTGCGATGGTTGCTCCGAGGCTATAGATTCCTACAACTGCTAAACCTCCTCCAATCCACTGCAGCATTATTCGATCTGTTTGACCCAGAACAATTTGACCTAGTGAATGGAAAACTATTGGAATACATAAAGGGAGACAGAATTTCCAGTATTTAATATCGAAATGTGCATCTCGTCTAAATAGTAAAGGAATAGCTAATGCCAATCCGATGATGATATTCGGGATTGCAAGACCTAAAATCCTGCCAAAAGAGCGATTACTTTCAAATATAATTAAAACAAAAAGCAGCGAAAGAAATGTTGTCACGAGACATACGGAAATGGATATAGCGAAGTTTCGTTGAGCTTGCTTTGTGAAAATGAAACGATTGTTAAAGAGAGATATGCAGTAAGCGCCAAAACTGTGAATAAACATCCAGATTATAATGACTTTATCAAGTGCAATTAATGTACTTAATCTATTAAGAAATAAAATGCAGATTACGCCAAATACCCCTGAGCAACAGATGGAAAATAACAAGATGCTTTTTTGGTAAGAAGACTGTTCATTTTCAGGAAAAGTAACACTTGCCGATGCAAAAGTTCCTGAACTTTGGAGTCCAATAAAAAGAGTAAAAATTTGAACCCAGGTTGTGTAAAGACTTACTTCTCCAAAGCCTTCTGTTCCTAAAATGTTGGTAAAAATTGGCAGGGTAAGGAAATTAATTCCTCCCACGATAGTAGTAGCAAGTATATTAAAAATTGCTTGCGAGTTTTCGCTTTTTGAAGAAGTGATTTTTTTTACTCTTTTGAACATTCAATAAGCATAAAACAAATTTACTTGAATAGTCTTGCTAGGGAAGATTTGGTTCAATTCTTCTAAAAAGAATCAAAATTAAGTAGAGATAAAGCAGAAATTAAATCACAATAAATCTATAATTAATTTAAAAACGATTGGTTGTACAAAATGTATTTGAAATGGAGAAGTTATGCAGCTAGCAAATAAAGTGGCATCAAGCTTCTTAATTGCACTTTTAGTGTTTTCTACCTGTGTTCCTACGCCTGCAATTGCAAATACCTCTTCTGAAGAATACCCACTTTCAATGGAAAGTGAATTCGGTTTCCATTCAGGCTATATTTCCGAAAAGAATTTAAGCGTGGGTGATGCCCTTGAATTGAACTTATTTTGTACAGAGAGTCTTATTGGCGCAGTTTATGATAGCGACATCGTTCTGAGGTGTGTCAATGATCGGCGGAACGTATTCTTATTAAAAGGTACCGTGTTTCAATCTGAGGGTGATCATATAATCCTAAGATTTGAAGCTATTACCCTTGATTCAGGTCAGTATACTATTGACCAGATTACTTTCGGTAATGATGAATTAAATTCTAGTTTAAGCGAACTGGGTTTAAGCTTCTCAATTTCAGGTTCGTTTGAGGATGGGGAGGAAATTGAGAATTCGAACGAAAACGAGAGTAACAACATTTCTATTTCGGAATCTCAGGGAAACCAATCTGGGCATAATGAAAAAGAGTTATCAGGTGAATACGTTTTCAGCAACACTCAGCCAAAGCCGACTGTCTCTTCTGTAGGAGATGGGACAGTAACTTTATCTTGGGATCCTATCCCTGGCGCAACTAAGTACGCTATTTCCTCTCAGAATCCAGGAGTGAATTATTCTATTGATTGCACTGACGCGACTTATACCATCTCAAACCTTGCCAATGGTAGAGAATATAGCTTCTTGGTTCAGGCTTATGTAGATGGAAAGTGGTCTAGCTATTCAGAGTACAATTACGTAAAAGCAACCCCCGAGGGTCCAACAAAACCAAGTCCTGCAGTAACATCTATCGGCAATGGGACAGTGACCTTATCTTGGGATGCCGTATCTGGTGCAACCAAATATGCCATCTCTTCCCAAAACCCTGGGGTGAACTACGAACTTAACTGCACTGGAACAACTTATACTGTTACCGGTCTTGCCAATGGAAAAGAGTATCAGTTCTTGGTTCAGGCCTATGTTGATGGGAAATGGTCTAGTTATACCGAAGAGGATTTGGTCAAGGCAATCCCTGTTGACCTCAGAGCTCCTAAGCCGTACGTTAAGTCGACCGGCAATGGAACAGTGACACTTGCTTGGGATCCAATTGAGGGAGCCACTGATTATGCTATTGCTGAATATATCGACGGCTCATATAAAACATACACTCTAACCTGCAAAGATACTGTTTATACCATTTCGGATTTGGCGAATGGCTATGAACATGCCTTCTTAGTTCAGGCAAAAGTCAATGGAAAGTGGTCTGAATATGGTCCAGTGAACCATGTAATGGCGGTTCCTCATGGTGAGGTATCCCCCTCCCCTAAAGCGAAAGCAGGAAATAGATCAGCGATTATTTCATGGGATAAAGTGCCAGGTGCAACAAAATACGCGGTGGCGATAAAAACATCATCGGGATACAGTACTTACACGCTAAACTGCACAGGTACTTCCTATACGATACCTAATTTACGTAGTGGAGTAACCTATCAAGTTTTAGTTCAGGCATTTTGCTGTGGGAAGTGGTCTCCGTATTCGGAAGCGGATTTGGTTAGCGTCACTCCGTACGGACCTGTTTATACCTGGGATCAGGAAGCTATGCTAAACAGAATTAATGGCTATAGTAGTAGAACTTCATGGTTGATAGCTGTCGATCGTTCTTCTCATAAAGTTGGCGTATTCAGAGGCTCTGCAAATAATTGGGAGCTAGAGCATTATTGGAGTTGTGTTACTGGCGCTCCAAGCACGCCTACGATTACGGGTTCGTATTACACGACGGGTGGTAAAAGAACATCGCTAAGCACGGATAGCAGAGCAATATGGTGCACCCAAATATGGGGAGGCTACTTTTTCCATTCTATTTTAGCTTCAGAAAGCGAACTGGGGCAAAGCCTGTCTCATGGATGCATTAGGCTGCCTTATTCTGCTGCCCAGTGGATATATAGCAATATTTACGTTGGAACAAGGGTGATTATATACAACTAAACTAGATTATTTTTAATCTTTGGAATATTTAAGTCTTATTTGACCTGTTTAACACGATGTATTAAACAGGTCAAATAATTATTTTAGTGCGCAGGATAAGAGATTGTGCGCTATCGCATTATCGGTTTTTGACAGTATTTTTTTATATGCATTTTGAAATTCTCTCACATTCCCATGGGTGGTTTCTATGACTTGTCTAGATAACAAAATTATTGTCTTGATTTCTTCTGGAGATTTAATTTGTAACTTTCCTCCCCAGTATTTTTCATAGAAATGTTTCTGTAGGGCTAGTTCTGGATCTTGTGGGTTCAGCGTAGAGAAGATTTTTTTTCCTTCTCTGTAAACGCTTTCTAATTTGGAAGATGTTTTATTTTGTTTTTCTTCAGTACAGGATAAGTCGCTGAACTGTACATCGGTTTCTGCATCAAAAAACAAAAAAGGCTTTTCTAGATAGAGGGAGTATCCAATGTTGGTTCCTAGTGTGTTGCTGGTAGTGGCATCAGCGAGCAATATCAAGCTCTTTAAACGTGAGAGAAAATTATGATCTTCCCTCAAGCCGGAACTAACAATAATCGCGCCTTCACTTTTGAATAAGGAAATTGTAGGGTCGTTGACATCATTCCAGTAGGCGCTAATAACAATAGTGTCAAAATCATTTCTTGCTTTTTTTAAGAGACTATTGACATACTTTTCTCTTGAGTAACTAGTCTTTCCTAATTCATAGGTATGCGCGGGGAAAATAAGTAAAGTCTTTCCCCATTTTCTTTTCATTTCTTTTAGTTTTTGTTCGCTGTAACAGGATTGGGCATAATGAATGTATGGTCCTATGACGTAATGTGGAATTGCCGAGTTCTTTCTTATGGAATTGTGACGGTAGGATCCTTGTGAGATTACGCAGTGAATGTAGGGAAGTAGCGTCTCGGGATTTATTTCGTCAAGCCAAGTTATGCCGTGCTCGATGGAAGGTAGTAATAATCTCGTGTTTTTACTCTGCTTGACGTTTGCATATTTGCATAATGAATAAAGGTGTCCATAAAGGGGCGAGTCTCCCCCGATTTCATTTATGCCGAGCCATTCGTCTTGCTTTTTTCTCGCCTTGAACATTTCGACAGCATTTTTAAAGTGTTCAAAATCTAGGATTGGATCAATTTCGAAAATAGGTCGTAACGCTTTGATGGTTTGAGTATTTTTTTTGCAAAAATAAGCCCTAGTGGCAAAATCTAACAAAAAAATATTTCCATTTATGTGTGTTTTAATCATCTGAAGTGCATTCATGACTTTTCTCTTTGGAGTGTTGTTTATAGAATTCATGATAGGTTAACTTTGAAGAAATCGCATCAGATTGATTCGAAAAACTGCTTCTGCAATAGGTAATTCAAGAAAAAGTACTATTTTAAGCAGTATTATATTGGTGTGAGAAATGCGTTGCGCGTAGATTATTGCAGCATTATTGGTGATGTTTTCTTCGTCTGCGGCTAATGTTTTAAAGGGCTATAGATTATAGATAGTTGTCTAGCAAGATGGAATGGTAAGAGTTGCCTGGAGAACGAATGATATCAGTAGTTGTTCCTGTTTATAATGCTCAAAAATATCTTCAAGAGTGTCTTGATTCTTTGCAGAATCAGACAGAAAAAAACTTTGAAATTGTTCTAGTCGATGATGGTTCTTCGGATATTTCAGGAGAAATATGTGACAATTTTGCAAAAAAAATGACTAATACTTTAGTTCTTCATACCGAAAATCAAGGACTACTTTTGGCTAGACGTACGGGAATGCTTCATTGTAAAGGCGACTATATTGCATGCCTAGATTCAGATGATTGTTTTCGCAGCGATTTAATTGAGCATGTTCAAGGAATTATCGAGGATTATGAAGCAGACGTGATCTGCTTTGATTTTAGTCGGGGGTTACATAAGACATTTAATGGGGCTCTTATAAAGGCCGGTCTCGGTAAATCAGGTTTTTATGATAGGGCGGATCTTGAAGAAGTGAAAGAGGCGGTTTGCTTAGGAAAATTTAATAGCATGAGCAACAAAGTGTTTCGAAAAGAAATAATTGATTTAGAAACCGATTATTCGAAATATGCTGGTTTGATGCATGGCGAAGATTGGTTGCAGATCATTTCTATAATCGACACCATTAAGAATCTTTATTACCTGGAGGAGCCGTTATATTTCTATAGGGAAAGTCCTCAAAGTAGCACATATTCATTTAAATTTTCGCAATTAGAAGATCTATCTCGTGTTTTCGAAAAGCTTGTTTCTTATTCGCAAAATTGGGGTAAGTCCTATATGCAACTGTCTCATCGAGGAATATGCATGCATTGTTTTTGGCTTATCCAGAATGTTGCAAAAGGCGAAAATTGGAAAGAAAAAAGTTTAGTGATTTCGAAAATTCAAGCGATTATGGAAAGATCTTGTTCTGGAAACATCAAAGAAGCATTGGCTGCGATAAGGCTTGATTTTAGAGTGGTTCTGATGCTCGTTCTAAAAAATCAACCAATTATGGCGATGCGTATAGCGAGAATAGAGGACTTTCTGTATAAGGGGTTCCGCAAAAAAGATAAGTGAAAGATTAAAGCAATGAAAAAAATACTAGTTTGGGGTCTTGCGAATTATAGAGGAGGTACTGAATCCGTAATCTATAATTATGCTAAAAGCGTTTCACCAAGTTTGATTCATTTTGACTTTTTATGCTACGAAACTCCAGAGATTTATAATTCTTTGTTTACTGGCGATCTGAGTAACAATAATTACTATACTGTACCGATAAAAATAAAGCACCCAATTAAGAATGCTTACGAACTAAATAAGTTTTTTGCAAATCATGGAAATGAGTATGATGCTTTCTGGTTCAATATTAATGATATTTCAAATATTGACCCTTTAGTGCTTGCGGAGAGGTTCGGTATAAAGCGTCGAATAGTGCATATGCATAGCTCAGATATCGCTAAGCAAAATATTACCCAGATTTTCTCAAGATTAAATCATAAAAGATGTTGTGAGCTGGCCACGGATAGATGGGCTTGTTCGCCAGATGCTGGCCGGTATTTATTTGGAGATGAGCCATTTAGGGTGATTCCTAATTTAATTGATTCGGAAAAGTATAAATTCGATCCGCTAAAACGCAGTATCGTTCGTCGAAAATTAGGTATCAACGATAGCTTTGTGATAGGAACAGTAGGGAGACTAAGTGAAATTAAAAATTCTAAGTTTTTAATCGAATTATTGCCTACAGTATTGAAGAAAAAGCATAATGCAAAACTAGTTTTTGTTGGCGATGGCGCTGTAAAAGAAAGGCTTATAGTTCTTGCTGATGAGTTGGGAATTTCTGATCGTGTTATTTTTGCGGGAGTGCAAGATGATACTCAGGCCTACTATTCTTCCTTTGATGTGTTTGCCCTTCCTTCTCTTCATGAAGGCTTGCCATTGGTGATGCTGGAGGCTCAGTTTAATAGGCTTCCTTGTGTTACCTCTCTTGGGGTTAGTACTGATTGTGTCATTAGTGAGAGTGTAAAAAGAGTTGACTGTAGTGACATGGCTACATGGGCAGACGAACTGGTGAGCTCATCTAGGGATGATATGATCCTAATAGATGGTTTAGCGAAAAGCTTTGATATTTCGAACGCTTCAAAAACAGCAGAATCGCTATTTTTATAACTTTGTTTAGCAACTGATAACACTTGAGAGGGAGAATGAAACCTTTTTTTAGCATAGTTATGCCTGTATTTGGCGTGGAAGAATATATCTTAAAATCTTCGGAGTCTATAAAAGCTCAAAGGTATACCAATTGGGAACTCATTATTGTCGATGACGGATCTCCTGATAGGAGTATCGAGATCGCTACTGCATTTTGGGCTGATGATCCTAGGGTGAGAATTGTTCGTCATTCGAGAAATAGGGGTTTATCTCAAGCGCGCAATACGGGATTGATGCTTGCTGAAGGACAGTATGTTTGGTTTCCGGATCCAGATGACACCTATGACCCGGAGCTCCTTGAGGATATAAAAAAATGCTTTGAACAAAAGCCATGCCTCGGTTGTGATGTTTGGCCACACTGAAGAGTGGTATAAATCCAATGGGGGTTTCTCGCATCGTAGATCTGTTTGCGAGGAATCTGACGAGACATTAACCAGAAAACAGTTAAGATCTTTGGCTTTACACTTCGAGGAGACAACAGCTTATGGCTATGCTTGGAATAAGGTTTATGAATTACAATATTTGAGGGCTAATCAACTTGAGTTCAATGAAGTTGATTATATTGAGGATATCGAGTTTAATGTTCGTGTATTCCAGAATTTAAATTCTTTAGCTGTGATCGCGAGGCCTTACTATCACTACGCTAAACGTCCCGCTGTAAGTCTTACAGGAAAATACAACTCAAATTTTTTTGCATTACATGTGGCTCGAATTAGATTGCTTTATGATCAGTTATACGAATGGGAGGGCTTAGTTAACGAGGAAGCATTAGGCAAACTAGGTTTGTTTTTATGTCGTTATATAGTCGCTACATTGCGAATGAATTGTTATGATGGCTCAGGCATGACGCATCGTGACAGGGTAGATTGGTGTAAACGCTTATACGACGATGGTTTCGTTGCTTCATTGGTGTATGCAGCTGAATCTCCAAGAGATTTCGTGTTAAGAGTATGCGTCGAGGCTCTTAAAAAAAGAAGAATAAGAAGTTTGATTTTTATTGGTCGAGTCGTTTACGTAGTAGAAAGGTATTTCTATCCTGTAATGTCAAAACTAAAAGACAACCGATAATAAATTTACCATTTAATGTCAAAATTTAACCGATGTATTAAAAGCCTATATATATTAAGCGCTGGAATCATTAATCCAGATCGATAGATCTTGCGAGCAAAAGATATTTTCTTTAGCGTTCCTTTGCTGTTGTAAGATATTACGTTATTGCTATTCCAGGTGGGAAAATTACTGTCTAGATAGGCTTGGTTTCTGCTTAATTCTGTTTTTAAATCTGCATTTTTGTCATATGAAATGCGAAACATAAGCGAAACTCCCAAGTGCAGGAATGCCGCAGCGTCTAAAAACTCTTGAAGACGCTGGGAGGCTGTTTCTTGGTAGACTTGTTTTACTTCAAGCATTGCTTTGTAAGTAGAGTCTATTTTACTTTTATCGATAGTGGTCATAATTGAGTCATTACGGATGATGTAGTTGACAAGCGCATGCGAAGTAAAGGCGACCTTCTCTACGGAGGGGTAGATAAGTAAGTGCATCATCATGTCATCGAATATTCTTGGTGGTTCTTCGAAATCATGAAGGTTTTTCATGATAGATGCTCGAAAAAACTTATTCCAAGGTGCGCCATTAAGTTCAAGTAAACGTTGGGGCTCTTCTTCAACATTGAAGGGTTGGCGCTTGTCGGTCATTTCAGTATTTAGAATTTTACCAGTATCCACATCTACTCGATGAAAGCCGCAGACGGAAATATCTGCATCATTGTTCTTAGCTGTGTTATATAGTTTTTCAGCAAAATCGGGTTCTACGTAGTCATCGCTGTCAACAAAGCCAATATACTCTCCTCGTGCTATAGCTATTGCGTCAAAACGCCCACGCCAAACACCTTCATTTTGTTTGTCTATTACAACTATTGTTTCAGGAAAACGTGCCTTGTAGTCATTTAAGATATCTATACAGTGATCAGGCGACCCATCGTTGATACAAATAACTTCAATGTCTTTTAGAGTTTGGCTTACAAGTGAATCAAGACAACGAGGTAGGTATTTCTCTACTTTGTAGCATGGAACAATAATGCTGGCTTTTTTAGAGGACATTGAGAATAGACTCCACATCAATAATACTTGGAAATAGTACAATGTAATTTATTCTTGAAGCTAGTATATTGTATTGTTGTGGAAATAAAAAATATTAGGACTTTCGTGAAAACACTTTTAATCATACCAGCATATAACGAAGAAGAATCTTTGAAGACCACCATCGATTCTCTTTCTGGTCTCGATGTGGACTTTATTATCGTAAATGATGGATCAAAAGATTCAACTGTTCAGGTTTGTCGTGATAACGGTTATCCATTTTTAGATCTTTCTACTAATTTGGGACTTGCTGGAGCGTTTCAAGCGGGCATGAAATACGCATATCGTCATAATTATGATTGCGCCATTCAATTCGATGCTGATGGGCAGCATCTTCCAGAATATATTGAGCCGCTTATTGAAGCGATTAAAGAGAACGATATCGCTATTGGTTCACGTTTTGTAAATGAAAAAAAAACCAAGATCAATGCGAATGCTTGGCAGCAACCTGATTTCTGCTGCAATCAGGTTGACGACGGGCGAGAAATTAACTGATCCAACATCGGGCATGCGTGCTTTTAACAAGCGAATGATTAAACAATTGGCACTTGGATTAAATTTTGGTCCTGAACCAGATACGGTTTCTTACTTAATTAAGCGTGCAGATGCTAAAGTCGTGGAGGTTCCAGTTAAGATGGCCGAGCGGTTTGCTGGCGAAAGCTATTTAAATCCATGGACATCTGTAATGTATATGCTTCGTATGACGATATCTATTTTATTCATTCAGCTTATTAGAAAACGTATTGGGGGTTGCTAGTAATGACAATTGAATTGCGTATAACCCTTATTATTGTTTCTCTTCTGACGTTGATTTTCATTGCTAGGAAAATTCGTAGCTCTAAAGTGAAGTTGGAAGACTCAATTTTTTGGATTTGTTTTGCTGGTCTAATATTTATTTTCAGTTTATTTCCTCAGATATTTTATGCATTGTCTAATTTGGCGGGTACATATGCACCGGTGAACTTTGTTTTCCTTTTCTTCATTTTTATCCTGCTTGTGCAAAGCTTTAATCTGAGTATGCGTATTTCACAGGCCGATACGAGGATTAAAGAGCTTACTCAACAGTTGGCAATTGAAAAATTTGAGCGATATCAGAATGATAAAAAGGACTCTTCTGATAAAGAAGAGTTTTGTAGTTGATTTTAAAGAAGGCTTTTCAAATAGTTGCAGTGATCCTTCATCGTTATATGAATTTCTTTCGAGATGATGCTGTTTGAACGCTGCGAGAGTTTGCTTGGTGGGACCGTGATGAACTATAGCAACATTATCGTAACTGGTGGCTGTGGCTTTATTGGCTCTAACTTTGTTCATTATGTCGCAAATAATTATCCAGATGTTCATATGGCAGTATTAGATAAACTGGCAATAAAGATAATATCGCCAGTCTCCCAAGAGATAGGGTAGAGCTTGTTGTAGGGGATATTTGCGACAAGGATTTGCTTGATAAGCTTGTTCCTGGTCATGACGCAATCGTTCATTATGCTGCTGAATCGCATAACGATAATTCCATTGCGAATCCGGAGCCTTTCTTAAAGACCAACATTGAAGGCACTTATTGTTTACTAGAGGTATGTCGTAAGTACGATGTTCGTTATCACCATGTATCAACTGACGAGGTGTATGGTGATCTGGCGCTTGATGATCCGAATCGCTTTACTGAAGAAACGCCCTATAATCCATCAAGTCCGTATAGCTCTACTAAAGCCGCATCAGACATGCTCGTGCGTGCATGGACTCGCACCTACGGATTACGTACCACTATTAGCAATTGCTCCAACAATTATGGTCCGTATCAGCATATAGAGAAGTTCATTCCGAGGCAGATTTCCAACATTCTTTGCGGCATTAAACCAAAGCTATACGGCGATGGTCTAAACGTTCGCGATTGGATTCACACTGAGGATCATTCCTATGCGGTATGGACGATTCTGACCAAAGGCAAGATTGATGAGACTTACTTAATCGGTGCTGATGGAGAAAAGAACAATATTGACGTACTTCACGCTATCTTAAAAGCTATGGGTAAAAACGAAGACGATTTCGATTGGGTGAAAGACCGTTCTGGGCACGACCGTCGCTATGCTATTGATTCGACTAAGCTGCGTACCGAATTAGGTTGGCAACCTCAGCATACTGACTTTACGGAAGGTCTTGCACAAACTATCCAGTGGTATAAAGAAAACGAATCTTGGTGGATGCCTGCAAAAGAAGCAACAGAAGCAAAATATGCAAAGCAAGGCCAATAAAGAAGACCCCAGGCTTTTAAATGCCTGGGGTCTATTGATGGACTTAGATTGCTTAGACCTTAAATGGTGGCGCAAATTTTATCAAAGAATTTTATAGAGCCTCATGTCTCCTTCGCTAAGAATAAGCTCTAACCCTGGTGTTTGGTCATTGATTTCGGTTAAACCACTCCATAAATTACTATAAAAGTCCCATGTAAAAAGGCACGGCATATTATTTGTAGTTCCTTGATCTAATAATAGAAGGTAATCAGCTTCAAGGGTCTGTACTGAATTCCGGACTTCAGGGTTGGTAGAAACTTCGTCTAGGTTTTCTCGGATTATGCTACTTTCTTCTGATTCGCTAGAAACATCATAAGTTCGTGTATTCCTGTAGTAGGTATTAAGGTTTGCTATCGGATATGCAAAAGCGGATCCATCGTCAGGAAGGTTAATTACTAGGCAGTCACCTATTATTTCCTTTGTTTCGTAGATGAATTCCTTTTCTTCTGTGGTAAGAATAGAATCAGAAGATATGCCATAGTCTTCTGAGATATTCGAGGATACTTTTCCGAATTGAGTTTCGATGGGTTCAGAAACTGGGGCATAGAATAAAACCGCAGCAATTACCACAATAGACAAAAATGTTATGCGCAAAGATTTGGTATGGTTATTATTGGGCAGAATTTTTGGAATAAGTCTGGTTGCGGCGAAGTCGTAAATAGCATAAATGCCTAGGGTTGCAATTGGAGCCCCAAATAAGGCGAGCATTGCTTCTATACGGTATATATCTGAATACCAGAACCCAGTAAGAAGATTTTTGACAAAGGAGACATCGACGCATGATGCATTAATGAGATAAAAGACTCCTGCGATAGCGTATGAAAAAACAAGCCAAAGAAACTGGCGATTTTTTAAAGAGTATAAACAACCAATTACTACAACGACACCGAGAAAAGCGTTTGGGGCTGAGTCTCGGAACCAGAGAGTTAGTAAGTTAAATATTGCTTCTGGTTTTGTATAGTATTTTGGATAGAGTTGCGATAGAGTTGCTTGCATAAATGGCGCATTGTAGAGAAACCACCAGAAAGCACATACAAATAAAGTAAAACCAATTGCAAGCAAGGTTGCTTTTATGGGGGAACCAAATCTTTTTTTGGAAGAGATAAATATACTGTATATACAGAATGGAACTAAAAACACTCCCAGAGTAAATGCTGCGTTCGGCTGTGTGACTGCTATGGATCCAAGCCCAACAACAAAAATCACCAGTAGGGAAAGCCGTTGAAGAACAGCCTGTTTTTCGCAAGTCATTCTAATAAAAACTGCAATGAGTAAAGGGAGTAATGCAAAAGAGGTTAGATTAGGGTATAGTGGCCCAAACGTAAGAAGTCCCCAAGGGAAACCGGCGAATGCAAAAGAACAGAGCGACCCGAGTGAAATAAGAATATGGTTATCTTTAAAAATTGTTTTAAATAGGTAAAGCATTCCGATTGGGAATACCACAAATGAAAAAATGAAGTTAACCGTATTGACACTAAGTGTAATGGGCACATTGAGAGCAGAAACAAGGAGAGCGCATAGAATATGCCATGCTGCTGGATAAAATGATCCATTAGCTGGAAGTGGTGGTTCAAAAGTTGCAGTTTCATAAAGGGAAACTTCGAGTATGGACCAATTTCCAGATTCAATAAACCCTTGGATAACACCTAGGTGGAATATATTGTCGTAGGCTTGGAAAAAAGCATCTGCCGAAGAGAGATTTGCAAGAAAAAAAAACACTTCCCAAAGTGAAGGAGATTCCTAGATAGAGTGGTAGATAGTATTTTGGCATGCTGTCTACCACTCTATCTGCTGAGTGGATCGTTAGTTTTTTTCTGACAAGGAATGAAACAATATAAAGCAAAATGGAGATTGCGAAAACGGCTCCAAAGACAGTTATCCAAGAGGATGCAATCCCAATCTTACTGTAAATAATGCCAAGAATCGTGAATAGCAAGATAGCTAGCAGCGGAGAAAGCGCTAACGAAGTAAAACGCGTTTGGTTGCAGCTACGGAGAAACAAGAAGCCTGGTAGAAAAATAAATATAATACCTAGTAAAAGAGCAATTAGAAACTGATCCCACATACTGAATCCTCAAGATTTTCCGGATAGTTTAATATCGTTTGGAAAGCAAATTATCTGTTGCTTTCTTTCGTTCTAGTTCTTCGCGCTTGTCCCATTCTTTTTCCTCAATAGCACGCTGTCGTTTTGAGGAAGATTTTGGTAAAAGGTTTCTTCCAATTTTTCTAAATGGATGCAAAAACCCAAAAAAGGAAGTATATAGCTTGTGTTTAATTACTTTGGCTGCGCCATCTTTGGCGACATAATATTTCAAGCGAGCAAAGTATCCTATGGAAGAGTAGTTGTCTTCTAATACGAGCTTAAGTAACGGTCCGATAAGATTTGTTGTTTGGGCTTCTTTAAGGAAGTTTTCAGAAAAATAAGTGAGCCAAATTTTTTTAAGCTGTGAATATAGCATTTTTTTTATCGCTTTTGGACTGATGACATAACTCTGGAAGAATAAAATCCGCCGACCATAAAAGTATTTCATTAGGATATTTATTGAGCATGCCGATTGAATTCCAGTCTTTATATATTTCTGAAACGATTTGGATGTGATCAGAAATCTTATCCGAGACACTTCCTTTTCGAAGAAACATCAAAGAGCCTTCACGGCTGACGCGATACTTTAAAAGTTTATTAGAAATTAAAGCGGTTTTTGAAGATCGAGGATAAACCGCAAAATGGAATACCTGATCCTCTCCGAAAGCTAAACTTTCATCGAAGCGAATGTTGTACTTCCGCAGAAAAGAAGTTTTGCATGCGGTACGCCAAGCAAAAGGGCAAGAACTTTCTTCAAAGAGAAGATCGGGATGGAATCCATCGTAGATAATATCGCGAGGGCTTAAAACTTCGTTAAGCCATGTGTAGCCGCGGAATTCCGGATATGCGGTTGCGCCGTAAGTAACTATGTCGGCATTGGTGTCGTCGAATACTTCGATAATTGTTTCGCATGCTTCTGGTTCGAGTAGGTCATCCGAATCTAAAAAGCAAATATATTCTCCTTTTGCAGCATCAATGCCGGCGTTTCGAGCAGAAGAAAGTCCACCATTTCTTTTGGTTATGATTTGGATGCGATTATCTTTTGCTTGGGCTGCTTCTAGGATTTCTAAAGATTTGTCAGTAGACCCATCATTCACGCAAACGATCTCGATATCTTCATATGTTTGCGTCATTGCTGAAGCTAAAGATAGCGCGAGATATTCTTCTACATTATATACGGGGATTACAATAGAAATTTTTGCCATTAGTATCCCTACTTATGCACTAATTTGTTAAAAGCGGTTTTTGCAACAAGACTAAGACCACCGTTTCTATATAGTCTTTTTGCGGTTTTTAGTTTGTTGCTTTCTGCTTCGAGATGTCTGTTTTCGTGGTATTTTATCGGATCAGTAATGATGGCTTTTCTGTCGACTTTTTTCCAGGGTTCGAACAGTTTGTAATCAGTAATACCTAACGCATCTTCTTTTCCGAAATCTGCTGACATCTTTTTGATAAATTCTTTTTGGAGAGGTTCAGTTAACCTATCGTAATTCCACATATATGAGTCATAGCGCATTTTTACCAGGATGGGGATAAGGATATCTTTATTGGGCTTGTTATTCAAAAAGCGAACCATTTCTTGGTATTCATCGCATACGCAGTAAACTTTACCTGGCGAGTTAACAGAAGATGATTCGTTATCTTGACGATATGATAAAACAACTTCGTCAAGAAGAACGATGGTCTTCGCAGATGCCCAAACTTTAAAATTAAATCCAGCATCTTGGTATGAAGCACCAGGAGTCTCTAAAAACGAGATCTGGTTTTCTTCGAGAAAGGCTCGATTGTAAATTGCAGACCAAATTGAAGGCTTTCGGTAAAAAACTTGAACTGACTTTAGGGGCGTAGTTACTCCTGCTTCTCCATCCCTGACCCAGTTAAATCTTTCCGATCTTTTAGTTGGTATAGACCAATAGAGGCAGAAGTCCGCTTTTGCTACATCAGCATTATTGGTGGATGCTGCAAAATATAGATCTTGGAGGGCAGTTGGTTGGAAGAAATCGTCAGACTCCAAGATGGCGATATATTCTCCAGTAGCTGCCTTTAAACCTTGATTCATTGAAGCACCATAACCAGAATTTGGTTTATCGATGACTTTGAATCGTTTATCGATATCTATGTATTCTTGAATTATCTGACGAGAGTTATCAGTTGACCCATCGTTTATGCAAATTACCTCAAAGTTCGTGAAGGTTTGCGAGATAAGAGAATCCAAGCATTCTTTGAGATATTGATCAACATTGTAAATAGGCACAAGTACCGATATTTTTGGCGTAGTGAAATCAGTCATTGTCGGCTCCGAGATTCATTTCATTTTTAGTTTTTGCTGCGGTTTTTGCCAATAATGCTTTGTCTAAATCGCTGAAACGAATCTTATCGCCAACGAAAGTAAACTTGCAAATTCTACCATTTTGCTGCTCAATAAAGTTGATAGAATGAGCGACACTATCAAGATTGTCTGGGTCTTCAAGCAGAATTAATGCGTTATTGTGCGCTGCGTACATGCCAGCAGCGTAAGCATCGCTTGGGTGCCAAAAAGAAGTAACAAGCAAGTTTTCTATAGAACCAGCATTTGGCTCATTTTGCTCGATCCAGTTATTAATTATTCCATTGGCATCGTAGGCATCTTTTCCGCATATCTGGGTGTATTTGATGCCCATTTCTTCAAGGGGAAGAAGATATTCGTTTGGGAATTGGTCCGATCCGCCAAGCACAATTATCTCTGGATAGTCATGTTTTTTCAAAAGCTCATAGTGAGCTTGAGGAATAGGGTCGGTTCCGTCTTTTAGTAGGATTGGTACGCCCATTGAATAGGCAAAGGGAGAAAAGGAAATAATGTCTCCGGTGCATTCCTTGTAAGCAACAATAGCAATTCTTTTATTCCATAAATCTTTCTTTTTGCCGTATTCGAACACATTAAGAGAGAGTTCGGGATAATTGTCGCTGGCGATAATGTCGATATTAATATCCTGGGAAAACAGTGTTTTAATTTGAGGACCGATATTGGTCCCGATCTTTTCATCTGAGGTGATTAGTATAACGTTTTTGGGATTCAATCTTGCGAGTTCCTGAAATGTCACATCGGGAACATGCTCATTCTGAGCTACTAAGATTGGCGCATTCAATGAACCAGCAAGTGAGTTTGCTAATGCAAAATCAAAATCATTTTCGCCAGACACAATTACGACGTCTTCTGTTTTTGAGGTAAAACACTGACTCGATAGCTTCGCTGCAATTCCGTATTTGCTTTCGGCGGTTAGATCAATAGCGGAATCGCCAGGGAAAGAAATATCCGACGTAAGCATTGATAAAACTTTTTGTTCAGATTCACCGCTACCGATGTGACCACCAAGAACGCGGTATGTTTTGCATACATCTGATGCTGGGCCAAGCATGCGAAGCTTACCCTTCTCAATCCAAGCTGCTTTATTACATAAGCGCTCAATTTGATCGTTGCTATGGGAGACGATCAAGACAGTAACATTATGTTCCTTGATCAAAGACATAATGCGTTCTTCGCATTTTTTTTGAAACATAAAGTCGCCAACTGAGAGGACTTCATCAACAATAAGGATTTCTGGGACAATTACCGTAGCAATAGCAAAGGCAATTCGTGCGACCATGCCTGATGAATAATTTTTGAGAGGCATGTCGAGAAATTTGCCGACCTCTGCAAACTCAACAATCTCGTCGAAATTCTGTTGAATGAAGCTCTTGGAATATCCGAGTAAAGCTCCATTTAGATAAATGTTTTCTCGGGCTGTTAACTCCATATCGAAACCTGCTCCTAGCTCAATTAAAGGAGCAATGTTTCCATTTGCTTTACAGGTTCCTTTGGAGGGATCCAATACGCCAGCTATTATTTTTAATAAGGTGGATTTTCCTGATCCATTAGTGCCTAATATTCCAAATACGTCTCCCTTTTTAATTTCGAGCGAAATATCGTCAAGGGCTCTAAACTCTTTAAAACGGAGCTCATGTTTAGCGAAAGCAATCATATATTCTTTAAGACTGTTAAGTTGCTCGTTTGCCATGTTGAAGATCATAGAGACGTGGTCGATTTTTACCATCGTCTCTTTATCTGAGTCTTCAAAATCATAGGGTTTATCCATTAGTGGTGAATTGTTGACAATCTCAGGCATAATACCTCTAAACATAAAGAATAAATTTGCTTTGAGTTTTGCGGAAAATAAGGACTCCTACAAGAAGAGAAATTAAAGCAATACCGAAACAGAGAAGGTTTTCTTCAATGCTTGGGAAAGTATTCCATAGAACTATATCTCTGAAGTAAGTTACATAATGATACATCGGGTTAGCTTGCATAATGGGCAGTAGCCACTCAGGGATAATGCTAATTGGGTAAAACAAGGGAGTTGCATAAGTCCATGCGGTAATTAGAACGCTCCATAGATGGCAAATGTCGCGAAAAAACACCGCCAAAGCAGATAGGGCTAGCCCAATCCCTAGACTAAACAATGTGACATAAAACAGCAGAAGTGGAAGCGCGATGATGTTGATTGTTGGGGGGATTTGAAAAAAGATCATTACAATTGCAACTGCAATGAGAGAAATGCAGAAATTAACTAGTTGAAACAGAACTTTCTCAACAGGAAATATTGCTTTGTTGATTCGAATTTTTTTGATCAGCGAAGACGAATCAAGAATTGAATTCATAGCTGTAGTTGTTGAATCTGCCATGAGGGCAAATAAGATATTTCCAAGAATTAGGTATAGCGGATAGTTTTCAATATCGAATTTAAAAAACGTGCTAAATACTGCCGTCAAAACACACATCATAAGCAGTGGATTAAGAACGGACCATAATACCCCCAACGTACTTCTGCGGTATTTAAGTTTAAAATCTTTCGAAACAAGAGAGGTAATGGTGAACCAGTTACGTCTTAGGTTTGATGCAAAAAATGTTTGAGCTGCCATATACGTATCGTTTCATCTTAATCTAACTACTTGTAAGAAACTTAATTATACCCTGAACATCAATCGCTACTTGTTAGTAGCAGAAAGATAAAAGAAAGTGAACATATCGAAAAGTTATTTCCAGGGAACTTCCAGTGTATTAAATACTATTGATCAATGGTAGAAGTTTCTTTTTTAGGCATAGGAACAATTTTGTCAAAAAGTTTCTGGGCGGGCTTTACTATAAGTTTGTCAATCGTAACAGCAAGCAAAAGAGATAACAGGAAAACAACGACAACTACGCCAAAAATTTCCGTCAGCCATTATTAACTCCAGATTAATTAATAAAATTAACCTGGGAATTATACTAGAAGAAAGAGGTGTAGAGGGGCTGGTTTGGATGCTGTTTGGGTAAGAGGTGTTGTCACGAAAGGGCACGTTCTATCTATTCTGAAGATGCCTCGATTTAACGCCTCAGAGCATCAATCAGTAATCTAACTCCTCCTAGCTTAAAGTAGTATTTTGCTTTTTCAAATCTGTTTGGGTTTATTGGAAAACTTTGCAGAAATTTTTGAGGATCGTTCAATAAAAACTGAAGGTTTTTATTTTGCCAGGATCCAAAAATGTTAGCGTTGTAATGACCCTTAAGTTGTCCGTTTTTTGAGTTCTCGTACCATTTCTTCTAAAAATATTGATCGAATTTCTGGTGTAAGTCTTTGGTAATTCCACATATAGTTGTCATACTTTATCCGATAGACATATGGTTGTAATTCTGTCTTATTGGGCATGGATTCCGACGTGCGTTCTATCTCGTCAAGCTCTTTAACGATGCAGAAAGCCTTATCAGGGTCATTAACTGATGACGATTCGTTGTCTTGCCTGTAGTGAAGTAGAGGGTCTTCAAGTAAAAAGATACGATGTGTAAACGCCCATATTTTAAAAGTGAAGCTCAAATCCTGAAAACTTGCACCTGGAGTTTCCAAAAAAGAAATTTTGTTTTCTATTAAATACGAACGTTTATAAATTGCTGACCAAATAGAGGGAAGTGCCAAGTAAATTTCTGGTTCTTTTTGTGGGTCAATTACTTTATTTGCCATTGAGGACTTAATGACAGAGATTAGCTGGTTTTTTTCTTTTGGCTTTGACCAATAAAACCAATAATTTCCTTTTACGATATCTACATTATGCTCAATTGCTTTAGTGTAGAGTTTTTTGTAAGCGTCTGGTTCTAAGAAATCGTCAGGCTCAAGAATTGCGACATAGTCGCCTTTCGCTTCTTGCATTCCGAGGTTCATTGATGCGCCATATCCAGAATTAGGCTTATCTATCATTCGGAACCTAGAATCCTTAGCTAAATAAGATTGAATTATGTCACGGGATTTATCGGTTGAGCCATCATTAATACAAATCACTTCAAAATCTTGGAAAGTTTGGGCAAGTATTGAGTCCAGTGCTTTTCGAAGATATCTTTCTGCATTGTAAATTGGAACGAGAACTGAGATTGAGGGATTATTTGAATTGATCATCAAAATTACCTTGCCGTAAATCTGGAATATCTTTTAGCTTAATAGTATAAGTTTGCAACTAGAGAAGGTTTCTTACATAGAATAGTATCAATGTTTAATGTTGCATTGTGCGAAAGATGATTTTGTTTAGATAAGTTTAGATTTAATATGTCCTCAAACGCAGAAAATAATCAAACCGTTATGATTGAGCCATTCTTTTCTGTCATTCTTCCTGTTTACGGTGTGGAGGATTACATATCTGATGCATTGGAAGACCTCGAAGCTCAGTCTTTTGCAGATTGGGAAGTAATAATTATCGATGACTGTTCGCCTGATGAGAGCCGAGCTATTGCTGAAGCGTTTGCAGCCAGGGACTCTCGTTTCAGGATTATTTCCCACAATGTCAATAGAGGTCTCTCTGCCGCGCGAAACACAGGTTTGCATGCTGCTTGCGGCGAATATATCTGGTTTCCAGATCCCGATGATCGATATGATCATGATTTGCTTCAACAAGTAGCTGATTCCTTGAAAAGACAAAGAGCGTTGGTAGTTATGACAGGCCATTCGGAAGAATACTTTTCTTCAGGAGGCGAAAACACTCATTCGATTGATTTTGCTCTAAAGAATAAAGAACTTTACCAAAGAGAACTTCGTGCATTGGTTATGCAACTCGAAAAGAAGACCCATTACGGATACGCATGGAACAAGTTTTATGAGCGCTCTTATCTTTTAGAGGGCGATTACTGGTTTACGGAAGACCTTCCTTTGATTGAAGATATCGAGTTCAATATCAGAGTCTTTCAAGGCCTTCCTTCGCTTAACATTGTTGGGGCTCCTTTATATCATTATGCAAAGCGAGAGGGATCAAACCTTACTAACAAATACGTTTCAAGGTATTTCGAGGTTCATCGTCAACGAATTCAAATGCTACGAGATCAGCAGGAGTCTTGGGGACTTCTTACGGACGATTCCAAGGGTATTCTTGGGGGTTTATTTGCTCGGTATATTCTGTCTGCTCTAGAACGAAATTGTGAGTCGGAAAGCAATCTGAACCATTCCCAGAGGGTTTTTTGGTGCAAGCGTCTTTTTGATGATCCACTATTTCAGGAGTTGATCCCCTGCGCGCGGGCGGATAGCTTCATTTTGCGAGTGTGCGTCAAAGTTCTACGGCATAACAATGCCAGTATAAGTGTTGCACTAGGGCAAATGATCCACGAGGCGAAACACGGGCTACTGCACAACTTATTTATGAAGATAAAAGCAAGCAGATAATCATTTATGCTTCGTCAGAGCCATCCTCTGCTTCATTATCCAAGGTAAGGAAAAGATCAAAACTCCTGTTAAAAGAGCAGGCAAACAATATCTGCCCAAAATAACTGGCCCGACGATTATGGAAGCAACTAAAAGAGCCGATGGTATCAAGCAGAGAAGTATTCTGGTTCTGTTATTCTTATTTCTCTTGCTGAGAGCAAAGCAAAGGATAAAGAAGGGGAGATAGAACGCGAAGAAACTAGGTGAATTGATTACGCGCAAAGGAGTGTAGTTTAAAGCTATTTCGTAAGTGTAGAGAATGCTCCTAAGCGGTTGCAGGGTACTAGGCTCTGCAAGGCCTACTCGTGTTGTGTTGTCTCGAATTTGTATTTCTTCATTGGTTATGCCGCTCGATAAAAACGCAGAAAAGAATTGAACCTGCTCATCTACCCATTCTTGATTTAGATTTTCTTTCAATTCGAAGGGGATGGCAGGCATAAATAACTTGTAATTTGTTCCCATAGTTGCAGCGAAATAGGAATCTGGATGCTTAATTCCCATCTCTACCCATGTTGCTAGATAATTTAAAACGTCTTGTGTGTCTGGATCTTTGAAAGTGTCTTTGACGCTATCAGCGCTCGTTAAAGTATAAATAGCTGGAAGACTTTCGTATGGTAATACCTTATCTATTGCGGCACGCTCTTCTTCGGTTACTTCGTCCGAATATTGCGAAACATAATTAGCGGTTTGCTGAAGTGGGAGTGAATACAGTTCTTTTGAGGGGCCTTTATCAACGCCCCAGGAGGGAAGCAAAATGTTTGACCACGTAAGACTGAAAACAAGTGGAATAATTAAGCAGCAAGAACAAATTAATCGTTTGCCAGGTTTTGCGTAAACGCATAACGCCAAAACAGCAGGCAAAGCCAAATAAATACCCTTTTTATTAGCCAATATCACAAGAATAGTACATAGTATAAAAGTTATAGCAGCTAGAGGCGAGGCCAAACATTTCCCGCGGGTGCGGATTCCTTCTATAAAGAAAAGTAAAAATGGTATCCAGAAAAGTACGAAAAAAGAATCTTTTACCATTTGTGAGGCATATGAAGCATAGGCTGGCAAAATACAAGCAATAACAAAGAAAGAGATCCATATGATACGCGGTACGTTAAATCGGCGAATATAGCAAAACAACAATGATAGCATTGCCGCGGTGATTAAAGCTTGAATAGTGGTGTATATAAAAAGTGAAACAGACTGGGAACCAAGACTGTTACCTAGATCCATTACTGATCCAAATAGCACGGTTGTTAGCCAGGGATGATGGTCATACCATTCGGTAGGCGTACGCCAGATTAAAGTTTGCCAAATAGTGTCTTGGTCTAGGCTTCCTGGGTAATGGGCAATAATCCAAGGGAGCCAACAAACGAACAAAATGGCAAAAAGAATAAAAGTGCCTTTTAATGCAGATTTTGAAAGGTGTAACTTGGTTTTCGGTGCTTGTTTTATTCCGTGAACGATTGATAGTTTCAAATAATAACGAAGAAATAAAACATAGGACAAAAAATAGAAACACTCCGACAAGGGTTAATGCAACGGCATATTCTGCTGTGATCCACGAATAGTAATCTGCGGTTTCTAGATCAAAGATCGTGATGCTGATATAGACAATTCCAGAACAAAGTAATAGGAGCGTGCTTACTAGAGAGAAAAGCAGGCAACACCAATCAAAGGACAAGCTATCTTTGATAAAGGAGGCTACTTTCTGACGTACTTCAGAATGTTGTTTCACTGATAGTCCTTTAATTCGTTCGGTTCAAGCAGTATTAAATTGTAATAGTTTACTATGGTGAATTAATGGCAACCATAAAAACAAAATCGGGGATTCACCTATGAAAAAGTACGTAATGGCGCTCGATGCGGGAACAACCAGCAACCGTTGTATTTTGTTTGAGAAAGACGGAACTATCGCCAGCATAGCACAAAAGGAATTCACGCAGTATTTCCTCAACCTGGATGGGTGGAGCACGATGCTGATGAAATTTGGTCTACTCAGCTTGGTGTGGCTGTGGAGGCGATGTCGAAAATTGGGGCATCGGCGGAAGACATTGCAGCAATAGGCATTACCAACCAAAGGGAAACAACCATTGTCTGGGACAAAGCAACAGGAGAACCTGTGTGCCCTGCTATCGTTTGGCAAATGTCGAAGAACGGCAGAGTTTTGCGATGAACTGAAGGCGCAGGGCTATACCGACACGATCAGGAAGAAAACGGGATTGATTATCGATGCCTATTTTTCAGCTACCAAAATTCGTTGGATATTAGATCACGTCGAGGGCGCGCGAGAAAAAGCTGAGGCGGGCGAGCTCCTTTTTGGTACGGTGGAAACGTGGCTCATCTGGAAGCTAACCAAGGGAAAAGTTCATGTGACGGACTATTCGAACGCCGCTCGAACCATGCTCTTCAATATCAACACCCTTGAATGGGATCAAGAAATCCTCGATCTTTTGAAAATCCCTCGTTCCATGTTGCCGCAGCCAATGCCGTCAAGTTGTGTATATGGTGAAACTGCCGCATCGTTTTTTGGCGGGCCGATTCCTATTGGCGGCGCTGCAGGAGATCAACAGTCTGCTCTTTTTGGCCAGGCATGTTTTCACCCCGGAACCGTAAAGAATACCTATGGCACGGGCTGCTTTTTGCTAATGAACACAGGAGAAAAGCCCGTTTTTTTCCGACAACGGCTTGCTGACCACCATTGCATGGGGTTTAGATGGCAAAGTTGAATATGCTCTGGAAGGGTCAATTTTTGTAGCGGGAGCAGCCATTCAATGGTTACGCGACGAGCTGCGTCTGATCGATTCCGTTGCGGATTCCGAATACATGGCGAAAAAGGTAGAGGATACCAATGGCTGCTATGTAGTTCCTGCGTTTACCGGACTGGGCGCGCCTCATTGGGATCCTTATGCAAGAGGAACTATTGTAGGTATCACTCGTGGGGTAAACAAATATCACCTCATTCGAGCGACTTTGGAATCACTTGCCTATCAGGTCAATGATGTCATACGAGCAATGGAGGCGGACTCTGATATTTCTCTAACCTCGCTTCGCGTTGATGGTGGGGCGAGTGCCAATGATTTCTTGATGCAGACTCAAGCGGATATTATGGGAACTCCCGTAAAGCGACCAAAATGTATCGAAACTACCGCTATGGGGGCGGCTTATCTTGCTGGTTTGGCTGTTGGCTACTGGAAAAATCGCGAAGAAGTGGAAGAAAACTGGGCGGTAGACAAAATCTTTAGTCCTTCCATTTCGGAAGAGGAAAGGCAGCAGAAAGTCAAAGGATGGAATAAAGCGGTCCGCTGTTCTTATCTTTGGGCGAAAGAAGATTAGGGGATATTCCCATGTCCGAAGTGCGCAAAACAGGCCTATAATAAGACGGTTCATAAGGCGATATAAACAGAATAGATAGAACGAGGTAGCACGTGACTTGTGCAATTATAGGATGTGGCAACGCCCTTCCCGCATTGGACGTAACAAATGATCATATGGCGCAATTGGTTGAGACGAGCGACGAATGGATATCAAAGCGTACAGGCATCAAGAGCCGCAAAGTTGCCGTAGAGGAGACCAGTACTGATCTTGCTGAGACAGCTTCACGCAAAGCGCTTGGCTGGACAGATGGTGGCTACGCAGAGCGCACCATAAAGCCAGAAGATATTGATCTGATAGTATTTGCTACCGTAACCCCTGATGTTTTGGTTCCTTCTAATGCGGCCATTTTGCGTCGTCGCTTAGGTTTGGAAAACGCTGCGTGCTTTGACCTGAATGCTGCTTGCTCAGGCTTTGTATATGCGCTTACCGTTGCGGAAAGCATGATAGTAGCAAGCGCGACGGCATCTAATCGCAGCGACTTTAAGCGCGCTTTGGTGGTGGCGGGTGAACGTCCGAGCCGCATTACCAATTGGGCCGATCGTAATACTTGTGTTCTTCTGGGCGATGGTGCCGGTGCGGTTGTTCTGGAGTACGATCCTAGCCGAGCGGGTATTTTGAGCACCTTTATTGCCAACGAAGACGATATTCATAACTCGCTTACGTGTCCTATGCCGCTTGACGTGGTGCCACCCTTTGATGAGGACGGCGTGAATCATAATGCTGCGGAAGCGACCGACAAAAGCCATGCTTCCATCGATGAAGAGCTCGCAATTGTTGAATCGCTTGAGGCGGGCGCGCCTCGTAATGTGTTGCGTATGAATGGCCAGCAGGTTTTTAAGTTTTCTGCACGAGCTATGAATTTGGCTGTAACAGAGGTCTGCCAACGTGCGGGTGTTACGCTCGATGAGATCAAACTCATCGTTCCTCATCAGGCAAACGAGCGAATTATTGATTTTGCGGCGCGAAGAATGCATGCACCAAAGGAGCTGTTTAAGCTCTCGATCGAACATCGCGGCAACTCATCTGCGGCAAGTGTCCCTTCTGCGCTTGCTGATGCGTATAACGAAGGCCAGATTAAAAAAGGTGACAAAGTAATTTTGGTAGCTTTTGGAGGGGGCTTTACCTTGGGCGCCGTGTTGTATGAAGTGTAGGCACCGTGTTGCGTGAGGTACGAGTGTCGGCTGCATGAACGTAGATGTCGTGCTGTACGAAGTGTAGTTAGGTTTCATTCACCTGCTCGTAGTTTAAATACTCGTGTCAAAATGGTACTCTTTGGGTAACTTTTAGGTATTTCCACCTTTTATGAGGTGATTTGTGTGGATAGTACTTTTACTCAGCGCGTACAGGAATTGGCAGCGCGCATCGAACCGTATCTAATCGATAAACGCCGCTTTTTTCATGCTCATCCTGAATTGAGCGGTGAAGAAGTAAATACGACGGCAGCTATAGCGCAAGAGCTTGATGCCATGGGCATAGAATATGTACTCCCTAACGATTTTATCCCTGGCCCTGCGCCTGCGCATTATACAGAAAGTGAAAATCTTGCATCTTTGAAAGAAGCTGGCAAGGCATTTGTACGACGGGATGTTGAAGCGCGGGGCGTGCTGACAAACGCCGCCAACCGCAAGAACGCGTCTGAGACTACTAAGGACCAGGCCACGTCAGTGAACGCTACCAGCAACCAGGACGCATCGGCGAGCACTGCGAATAGCGATGGCGAATCGACAAGTGCTGCAAATTGCCATGATCTGTCGACAAGCACCGCCAAAACTTCCCAGGGTGGTTCTACGATTAGCTCTCAATCGGGTCTTATTGTTACGATCAGAGGGGAAGCGCCTGGTGCATATGACGAGCAAGGCCGACCCAGGCACCGCATAGTTTTGCGGTCTGATATTGATGCGCTTCCTATTTTGGAACAGACAGGCGCGTCATATGCCTCGAAAAACGAAGGCGTGATGCATGCCTGTGGCCACGATTGTCACATCGCAATGATGCTCGGAGCAATCCGCCTGCTCAACGAATTACGCGGGCAACTTCGGGGTGAAGTGCGCATAGTTTTCCAGCCCGCCGAAGAAATATCCATTGGCTCGCGCCGAATGATTGCGGCGGGGGCGCTCGATGGGGTGGAAACCATCTATGGAGCTCATATTTGGAGCGAAGTGGAAGCGGGAACCGTTTCGATTGAGTCAGGTCCGCGCATGGCAAATACCGACTGGTTCCGTGTCGACATCAGTGGCTCGAGTGCGCATGGTGCAATGCCCCATAAGGGCGTTGACGCCATTGTCGTTGGAGCCGCTATTATCGAAGCACTTCAGGTTGTCGTGAGTCGCGATGTGTCGCCGTTTGACCCAGTGGTTCTTACTATTGGGGAATTCCACGGGGGCGTAGCGCGCAACGTCATGGCAGGAACGTCTTACCTGACCGGAACGGTACGTTCGTTTGATCCGAAGGTTCGTGAATTCTTGCGCGAGCGCATGGAATTCATGGTTCACCATGTGGCGCGATCTTATAGCGCTAAAGCTGATTTCGAATGGCAATCAGGCAATTCAGCCCTTATCAACGATAAAAAATGCGCCAAACGTGCCATAAAATCGGCGGTAAAGGTATTAGGTGAAGACGCTCTGGCGAAATATGAAGGTACGCTTTCAGGGGAGGATTTTTCTGAATATCTGCGGGTAGTACCAGGAGTGTTTGTTTTTGTTGGAGGGAAAAATCCTGAAAAAGGCGCTGACCACCCTCAACATAGTTGCTATTACGAAGTGGATGAAAGTGTCCTTGTTAGTGGTGCGAAGCTTGCAGCGCAATACGCTTTCGATTTTCTGAATGAAGATTAAAGGTACTAGCGATAGCCTAAGAATAATTCTCGAAATGAAATACAAATAGTAACGTAAGAGGCATCCTGCGGGTTATAGGAATGTGTTGCTATAACCCCATCCTGCAGGATGCCTCTTTAGATCTAGATTGCTTTAGATAGAGTTTTAAATTCGAGTTAGACCGTATGCAAAAAAGGGTCTCAGATTAACCTGCGTTCCAGCCGCCATCAACTACCAAAACATCGCCACTGATGTAAGCAGAATCTTCGCTTGCCAAGAAAAGCGCTGCCTTGGCGATTTCTTCGGTGCTGCCCGGCTCAGGTCCGCATGCCAACACGGGCTGAATGCGACCATAACCATTGGGGTTTGGCTGCCCCATAGAAGTAGCAATTTCTGAAGCAATGCCGCCTGGCGCAATGGCGTTCGCTCTAATGCCGTCTTTCATATACATGTAAGCGGTATTCTTGGTCATGGAGATCACAGCTGCCTTTGATGCGCAGTAAATTGCTCCTGCACAGGTGCGCATTCCGCCAAGGGAAGCAACGTTAACGATTGAACCACCATTGCCTTGCTCCAAGAAGACGTTGACTGCTTTTCGCATCGCGCAGAAGGGGCCAAACATATTGACCGCCATAACTTTTTCGTACTTTTCATTAGTGGCATCACCGATAGGACTCATATCGTCCATAATGCCTGCATTATTGATAAGCACATCGAGTTTGCCAAACTTTTCTACAGCAAAATCGATCATGCCTTCACAAATACTCTGATCAGAGACGTCTCCGGGATAAATTTCGATCGTTCCTGGAGCCTCTGTGAGCGATTCCTTGAGTGCCTCAAGGCGTTCTTTTCTGCGAGCGACAGCAACAACAGAAGCGCCTTCAGCAACAAAAAGACGAACAATAGCATCTCCCATGCCGGAAGATGCGCCGGTAACTACTACCGATTTTCCTTGCATTTTCATAGGATCATCCCTTTCGATATACAAAGGCGGGATTAATGAATGCCTTTAGATAACAGTAGTCGAGCAGGCAAAAAGAAAAGACCGCGAGCTGGACTAGCGGTCTTAATTATGCTGTATGAGGGTAAACGGTAGTAAATTGCAGATAAGTGGTTGCTTTAGCTTGTCCAGGGCTTATCGAAGTCAGGTTCCAAACTGCCGTCGTCGGGCCTATTAAACAAAGTTTCCTGTCCGCAGTCCTGGCAAGTGCCAACCAACACTTTATGTTTATGGAACAGGGTGTAATACAGATAAATCAAAGCAAAGGCTACTGAGAAAGCAGGCATGAAGAAGAAGAAAACAACAACTGCTACTGCTGCCGCCACATGGATATACCATTTTGAGGGGATGCGACGCCTATCGGGGACATATTCCATATTGGTGCTGCCACAGTGGGGACAGGTAATAACAGGTTTTTTATCTTTTCTTTTATTGGGGTTTGTCGGCTCGTATTTCTTGTTTTTCGCCATCCCGAATCCCTCTCTTTTAAACGGGTGAACGCAAAGTTCTCTTATTGAGTAACCTCATAAGGGTAACACGTTCATGTGGGGAGAGGTCAATTCTCCTTCATTCGATTCAACACGATATTCAATTTTCAGAATCAATGTATTTCGGGAGACGATACTTTTGACTCGAAATCAAAAAGAAGGACCAAAATCTCTTTAGGGGATTTTGGTCCTCGAAAGGTTATGTGATGTGAATTTTTACAACTCTTGAAGGGTTATATGTCATGAACTCGGATGGTCAAAAGACGTCGAGTAAAAGCCCCACATCTTTACTTCGGTTTCGAGCTCTACATCAAAGTGATCTTTCACGGTTTTTTGAACATCACGAATGACTTGCAGCACATCTTGGGCTGTAGCATTTCCGGTATTTACAACAAAACCTGCATGTTTAAGGGAAACTTGGGCGCCGCCGACGGTATGCCCCTGCATGCCAGAATCCTGAATAAGCTTGCCAGCGAAATACCCGACAGGACGCTTAAAGGTGCTTCCCGCACTTGCCATTTCAAGAGGCTGTTTGGAAGCGCGGCGTTCAGCCAAATCGTCCATACGTGCCTGGATAGCGTTTGTGTTATCAGGGTGCAACACGAGTTCAACACTGAGAACGATAAGACCCTCATCACCCATCATTGAGTGGCGATAGCTCCAGTCTGCTTCCTTTGCTTCAAGTGTTTTTACTGATCCATTAGGGTAGAGACAGGTTACCGAACGTGCAACGTCTTTAAATTCTCCCTCATAAGCGCCCGCATTCATAATGGCAGCACCACCGATAGATCCCGGAATGCCGCTTGCGAATTCATAGCCCGCTAAACCAGCAGCACATGCCGCCTTGGCAACAGCCTCGTTAGTAGCGCCAGCTTGCGCAATAATTGTGCTTCCCTCAATAGTGATGTCAGAGAGGGCGTCACCAATTTCGATTACAACTCCTCGAAGGCCTTCATCGGATATAAGCAGGTCACTTCCGCAGCCAATAACCCACCAAGGCATGGATGCTTTCTTTGCTGCCTCAATTGCTCCATGTATTTCTTCGGCATTCTGAGGACGAACCAGGTAATCTGCTGGTCCACCAACGTTGAAGGTGGTGTGTTTTGCCATCGGTTCGTCGCAGAGAATAGCATGGGTGTCAAAGATATGTTTCAATTCCTGGAAAAGAATTTCAGTGCTCATAGAGATAGTCCTTTAATAGGTCGATAGATTGGTTGTAAGTGTAACGTACCATTAAATAACTTGCGCGTGAGGCATAGCGCGTTAACGCGATGTTTATTTATAAAACGACACTTTTAAATAGGATGGCGAGAAAGATTAATTTTCGCATGATGATTTGTTAGTTTTCGTCAGAAAAATGGAGTAGCATACACTGACGGTTATACAAATAAGGTAATACCACCAAGAAGACGCGCGCAGGCTTTGGGGCTTGCTAACAAAACAGGGAAGGATAGAGGGGCAGTATGGAGAAGTATCTATTTTGGGGAGCGTTCTTCTTTGCGTACCTTATTAATGGTATTACGGGTTTTGCGGGGAACATTTTCGCTATGCCTGTTGGCATGTCTACCATTGGACATGAAACCTCTATTGCGGTACTCAACTGCACCGGCCTTCTTGCAAGCATCATGATCGCCGCCACCAGTTTTAAACATATCGTGTGGCGCGAAGTAGTGAAAATGTGCTCCATTATGTTGGTCTTTATGTGCGTGGGCGCCTGGATTAATACGATTGCACCTCTTGATTTTCTTCAGAAAATATATGGTGTTGCGATTTTGGTAATTGCAGCGCGAGGTCTATTTTTTAATAAAAAGAACAAGCTTCTTCCCGAATGGCTGTTGATAGTTATTGTGGCAATTGCAGGCATCATTCAAGGTATGTTTGTATCCGGCGGATCATTCTTGGCAATCTATGCTCTCCAAAAGCTAAAGACCAAAGAAGAATTTCGTGCCACCACCACAACAGTGTGGACTATTTTAAATGGAACTTACGGTGCCTACGGAATTATCCAAGGTGATCTTTCGGGTGATGGGTGGCTTATTCTGCTGGTTTGCATCCCTCTGCTTATTTTGGCTACTTGGCTTGGGGGACGTATTCAAAAGCGCTTCAGTCAAGAGCAATTCATCAAAGCAAGCTATATTCTGCTCATCGTTGTTGCAGTGGTGCTTCTCCTGAAATAGTCAGGAGAACAAAGCCAGCCCTTCAATGAGCGCGATACGAGATAAGGTGAAACTTAAGCGGTTTGTTATGAGGTGTGCAAACACGCAAACAGGTTCATGCGAAAGGAATCGTGCAATACCTCTGCGATTTACCTTAAAGCACGTAAACAGATTCGTGCAAAACCCTGGCGATTTGTTTTGAAGCACGCGGGCAGATTCATGCGAAATCTTAACGATTAGCCTTTAAGCGAGCAAACAAATTCGTACTATTTTGTCGGACCCATGAAATTACCGAGCTTTGCATCATAGTCAAGTTGACATTGCCCATTTTCAAGGGGCAGAGCACTACACCCATCATTTTGGTGCGTGGTTTTGCGAGCTTTAATGCTTCACGTGCTTGAGGCGTGGAAATCATTGCGCGAATCGCGGCACGTTTCTCTTCGGAGGATAAGGTGCAGTTGCGATTAGTGATGTTCTCGATGCATCCAACTAATCGTTCTGCATAGCGGCGGGCTAAAAATTCGCGCACTTCAGGGGTGTCGATGCCCCAGTACTCAAATAATTCTTTCATCCACTGATGCTCTTCTTCGCGCTTATCGTACATGTCGGCACGATATTTAGTATTTTCGCTTTCTGCACGTGCGCGAAGGAAATGATAATAGTGGCCATCTAGACAACCTACTCGCTCAACATCACGCATTACTTCCAAATTAAAAGGCAAATCATCCCAGAAAGTAGTAGGGAAGCGTAGATTGTGCTTATTAAGGTATTCGCGACGATACAATTTATTCCACGGCGCATACAGAAGCTGTGCATCAAAAAGCTTATAGGCTTCGTTTCGGAATTCCTCACGACTTGCAAAAATTTTATTGGGTGCATTGCGTAATTCGCGATAATAACGACCTTCATTATCGTAATACGTGTCAATGGTGAAGCCTGTCACAAGCAGATCAAGATCATGTTCAGCAGCAACGCTATACATGTCGGAGAGCATTTCGGGATCGCACCAGTCATCTCCGTCCATAAAATATAGGTAGGTTCCACGAGCGATTGCAATTGCTGCGTTGCGAGCGCTTGCAGCCCCAGCATTTTCTTGATGAATGACGCGGATGCGCATATCGTAGTCGGCAAGCAAGTCACACAGTTCAGCACTTCCGTCAGTGCTTCCATCGTCCACAAGCAGAATCTCGTAACTTCTAAACGTTTGGTTCTGCAGCGAATTAACTGCACGGCGAAGCCAAGGTTTCACGTTGTAAACCGGAATAATGATGCTTATAGAAGGACTATGAGACAATTGCAATCTTCTTCCAATAACGACCGATACAAGCGCGCTTTTAGGCGTGCGAAACAGTGCGCAAAGCCAGATGTCCTTTTGTTCGTAACGAATAGTAACAATTTCGCTACGAATCAAAGGTTCATCAAGTCATTCTATACAAAGGCATGCGTAAGAGTTGTGGAGAGCGTATGTGTTCAAACTACCTCCATGTATTCGAGGACACCTTAGCCTTTTTAGTTGCTCTTTTTGAAGCTTTACTTTGTTGGCGGCTTTTCTTTTGTAGAGGGGAGCTCCTCAAAGAGGAGACTGTGCTTTCAAAAGGAACCCTCCTTGATGAACTGAACCCACCCCCTGATGAACTTTTTACGAGGAAGTTCTTTGTGGGGTGCGGGGTTGTGTGAAGTATTGCCAATGAATACCCTTTGGTGACCAAATACGGTATATAATCATGATTTGGCGTTTGCGAGTCCGTTTCGCCAAGCAGGTAAAGAACGAACTAGAACCAGGAGGGGCTCATGAATTGGCTTGAGTATGCCGTGCTCTTCCTTGTTGCGGGCTCAGTCACTATTGCTCTTGTTCCTGCGGTGAAACGCTTGGCTGTTCGTCTCGATGCCATTGATTATCCTAGTGCTCGACGAGTAAACATGCTTCCTATTCCTCGTTTAGGTGGGGTGGCAATTCTAGGCGGCATCATTGCTGCTCTCATAGTGCTTGGCCTAGGTATGACTTTTTTAGGGTGGGATAATCCCTTCGCTCCAAATGACGACATTACTCCTAATTATGTGGGAGTGTTTATAGGTATCTTGTTTATGTTTGGCGTTGGCGCGGTGGATGATGTCGTAGACCTAAGCCCTAAAGTAAAAATGCTCGGCCAAATTATCGCTGCCTGTATCGTAGCGGGATCAGGGTTGTTACTCGCAAATATTCACAATCCTATTGGCGAAGGCTATATTGAATTTGGATGGGTTGCGTATCCTTTAACCGTATTTTATCTGGTTGCTTTTGCGAACATTATCAACTTAATTGATGGTCTTGATGGTTTAGCGGCAGGCATCACTGCAATCTCGGCAGCTACGATTTTGTTGTTTGCAGTTTGGACCGATCGCCCTGATGCTGCGGTCTTTAGTGTTTTGCTGCTGGGTGCCTGCATTGGGTTTCTGAAAGATAATTTTTATCCTGCTTCTATTTTTATGGGCGATTCAGGTGCTCTTTTGCTGGGCTTTTCGCTTGGCATCATTTCACTTTTTGCGGTGGCTCGTTCTACTCTTTTTGTTTCTTTGCTGGTTCCTATCCTGGCGGCAGGTGTTCCGATTCTCGATACTTTTTTCGCGATTGTGCGACGCAAGCGCGAACATCGTCCCATCGATGTGGCAGACAAAGGACATATCCATCATCGCTTAATGCGTGCGGGATTTAGCCAGCGTGCTACGGTCTTAATTATGTGGGGCTGGACGATAATGCTGTCTGCTTGTGCAATTGTTATTACGGTGGCAGACAATCTGGTTCGCATTCCTATTTTCTTGGTTGCGGCAGGTGTTACGGTGTATGCCATCGTTAAATTACGCCTTTTGGGCGATGCGCTACGCCATCATTTCAACCCGCGCACCAAGCCAAATCGTTCCGAGAAGAATGCTGATGGCGCAAACGATAACGTTCAGGATGAGGCTTGATTTTTCGAGCGTTACGCTTCGGACACCATATTTCGAGCGCCACATTTCGAACATCACGCTTCAGGCGTCGCATTTCGAGTATCACGCTTTGGGCACCAGCGCCTTTAATTCCCTTCTATTCGACACTCTTTAACGCTTCAATCATGTCAATCTTAGCCAGGGCGCGATTCGAGAGCAGAGCTACAAGCCAGGCGAAGAATAAGGTTAAGGCACACGCATAAACATAACTTAAGGGTTCAATCGTGACAGCAAAATAAATAGAAGGCATCTTCAGCACGTAGGTAAGTGACTGGCTGAACGCATAACCCAAAGGAATGCCGCATATCATGCCTAGTGCGGTAAGCAAAATGGTCTCTTTGTTTACATAGTGATTTACTTCGCGTTTGCGAAAGCCCAAAACTTTGATAGTTGCTAGCTCACGAATACGCTCAGAGATATTGGTTGTAGAAAGCGTGAACAACACCACAAAGGCAAGAGCAGCTGCCAATACGATAATGACGTACACCACGGTATTAATAAGCGAGAAGGATTGCGAGAATTCTTCGCTCATTTTTTGAGTGCTTGTTACGGTCATAAAGGTTTCGTTGTCGGTAAGCTCATTGGCAAATGCTTCTTGTTCTGCAGCGTCATCACTTACGAGGTTGATGAAAAAGCCATTCGGGTCTGCTGAAGTGCCGAAATACTTTACATAAGTGCTTTCGGTAAGGTAGGCGGCATTACCTAAGTAGTTATCAATAACGTATTGAACGGGGACATCCGCCTGTTTTAGGGTACTTGTTTCTACATGAGCACTTCCGCCTTCTGAAATACCAAGGAGCTCTGCTGCGTTTCTCGTGAGTAGCATTCCTTCATCGGAAAGCTCGCAAGGGATATCTGCGGAGGTGCGGGTATTGATGAAATCCGATAAAGAAGCCCCGTCAGGCACGATAAAAAGCTGAAGACTTTCTTTTGCTTCGCTCGTAGTGCCTCCTGCAGAAGATGTGTCTGTTTCGCTGTTGGGTGAAGCGGGCGAGCTTACAGTAACGCTGTCAACGCTGAGGGGTTGAACTGAAGAGATGCGCGTATCTTCTTCGAGGGTTTGAAGCGATGCGTCGAAATCCTCCTGATTTACCACGGCGAGCACATCGTAGCGATTGATGTCGTTATATTGCATTACCGAAAGAGCGTGAACGGAGTCGCGAATAGCAAAACCGCAGATCAAAAGAGCCATGCATCCCATAATGCCAAAAATGGTCATGAGGAAACGCTTTTTATAGCGGAAGATGTTACGCGCGGTAACTTTATTTAAGAAGGACATGCGATTCCAGAGCGGAGTTATGCGTTCCAAGAAAATACGGGAACCAGCTTTGGGTGCTTTTGGACGCATGAGAGCGGCAGGGGTTTGTTTTAGTTCAGAACGGCAGGCGAGTATAGCAGCTCCTGCAATTCCGATAATGAAGAATAGTACGCTCCCTATTCCATACAGGGCATCAAAGGAATAGAGATATTCAGGGATTTGATACATGGCTTCAAAAACAACCGAGAACAAGAAGGTGGGGAATACGATAAAACCGCATACACCTCCAAGGATGCCGCCAATAAGGGAAGCGCCTAGGGCATACATCAAGTATTTCATCAGTATGGTATGGCGGCTGTAGCCTAAGGACTTGTATGTTCCAATAAGGCTTCGTTCTTCTTCGACCATGCGTGTAATGGTGGTAAGGGCAATAAGAACTGCAACGATAATAAAGACAACAGGAAATACTAAGCCGATAGCTTCAATAGAGGAGGCGTCACTTTCGACGCTGGTGTATCCTGCATTGGAATCGCGCGTTTGAATGTACCATTGCGCTGCTTCGATATCGTCAACTTCAGCGCGAGCATCAGCGATTTGTTGAAGGGCATCTGCTTTAGTTTTTTCATACTCTTGGCGTTGGGTATCAAGCTCGGTTTGACCTGCTTGTAGCTCTTTTTCGCCTGCTGTGATCTGCTGTTCACCTGAGGTAATTTCTTGTCTGCTTACTTCGAGTTGCTGGCGTGCAGAGGCAAGTGCGGTTTCTCCTTCGGTGATTTGAGAAAGCTGAGTGCTGAGTTGTTGTTCGGTGGTCTCAAGTGTCTTTAGTTGTTCGTCAAGAGGGGCAAGTTGGTTGGCACGTTCTTGTTCGATCACTTGCAGCATTGCCCGATAGGTGTTCTCGTCTATTAATCCCTGATCAAGGGCCGCTTGTGCATCTTCAATTTGTGCATCACATGCAGCATTTATCTGTTGTATGCCACTTTCAATTTGGGTGCGTCCTTCAGTAACCTGGTTAAGACCCTCTTCAATTTGCGCACGTCCTTCTTTGAGCTGTTGGGCCTGTGCTTCCAGCTCGGCTTCGCCATCGGCGAGCTGTTGCCTACCTTCGGCAAGTTGCGATTTGCTCGCAATGAGTTCTTCCCAGCCGTCGTCAATTTGAGCTTGAGCATCGGCGAGCTGGGATTCAGCTTCCGTAAATCCATCTTGCGCTTCAGCTTCCTGCTCATCGATAGTAGCCTGAGCATCCTGCTTTATTTCATCAGTGCGAGCCTGCTCGCGTTCGGTACGCAAGGTTTCAAGATTATCCACAACCGTGTTAATGAGGGAGGTGTACTGATCTGAATAACTTGATATTCCGTCAGCGTTTGCTGCTTTTATGTATATCGTGGTGAAGGTATCGGCCACTTCGGGATCAACCGCATCCGCTGTTACGAAAAACAGCAATCAGGAGAAGCGCTTGCGCGAATTGCTATAGGACCAGTGGGGTTGGTTAGCTCTGTTGGATCGATTACCGTGCCAGTAATGGTGTATTCGGTGCGCATAAAAAGAGCATCAGAGCCGTTGTCTTCAAGGGTTACGGTATCTCCTATGGATGCCCCAGAAACATCCAAATAATTTTGAGTGACCGCAATTTCGTTTGAGGTAGTTGGCAACTCTCCTGAAACCAGATAGGGCTCATTGATGCCGCTCTCAGAGAGCACTTTTACTTCAACGCTTAAGCGTGACGATCCTGCATCGGTATACGTGTCTTCTGTCCAGGTGCCTTCCGCCTGTTGGACGCCATCAATTTTCGAAACGGCTTCTACATCATCGGCGCTCAGACCGAGGGTGGATTGAATGGAAACGTCATAGAGCTGTTGCGAATCGAAGAATGCATCGGTAGAATTGCGCAGGTCAAAGCAGGAAGCACGCAGACCAGTAACCATCGTTACGCCAAGCACGCATATAATCAGGATGGAAATAAAGCGCTTGCGGCTTTGAACGATGGTTCGCCATATGTCTTTCCTAAACGCGTGTGCCATAACTACCTACTGAATCGCCTGTTTCGCTACCATTCGATTTCTGCGATAGGCGCAGGATCCTTGTTTATTTCAGTGGAGGTGACGCGGCCACTGTTTACCCGAATAACGCGATCCGCCATGGGAGCAAGCGCGGCGTTGTGCGTAATGATGAGAGTGGTCATGCCGCTTGTGCGACACATGTCTTGCAAGAGCTGCAAGATTTGTTTGCCTGTTTTGTAGTCCAGTGCGCCTGTGGGTTCGTCGCATAAAAGAAGTTTAGGATTTTTTGCTAACGCACGGGCGATAGCAACACGCTGTTGTTCACCACCAGAAAGCTGTGTGGGAAAGTTATCAAGGCGTTTTTCGAGCCCAACTCGTGTAAGTGTTTCAGTGGCATCAAGCGAATCGGGACAAATCTGTGCCGCCAACTCCACATTTTCTTTTGCTGTAAGGGTGGGGACTAAATTGTAAAACTGAAAAACGAATCCAACAGCAGAACGACGGTATTCAACCAGTTGAGATTCGCTGCACTGGGCAATGTCGGTGCCGTCTACCAGAACCTCACCTGAAGTGGCGCCGTCCATACCTCCCAGGATATTGAGAGCAGTAGTTTTTCCTGCGCCCGATGCACCAAGGATAATTGCGAGCTCTCCTTGTTCGACACAAAACGTTGCTCCGTCAAGCGCACGAATTTCTGTTGCGCCTGATCCGTAGCATTTCACAACGTTGTTAAATTCAATGTAGGCCATGGGATGGCTCACTTTCTGGTGATTTCCGTTTGGCTCTTTATTGTCTGTTGGGGCTTTAAGCCTTTGACTTGCTTTAGTTCTCGAATCGTCTTTCACGAGATAAGCTGTCATTTGATAAGCCGTCATCTACCTTGTTATATGAGTATAGAAGAAATATCGCGCGGCAAAACCAACAGCTTGCCTGCTTCTGTTTTAAACACACAACAAGCCCGTACGAGACGGGCTTGTCGTTAGAGGATGCACAACGTGAGAAGGTACAGAGAAATCAGAGTTGCCATCTTATATAAATGTCGGAATCAAACAGTAGTAATAACCGTTTTCGTAAACTGAAGCTAACCGAAGTGCTTAAGCTAACGAACTATTCGAAAGCTTGCTTTTAGTTAACAGTCGGGGGAGGGTTAGTCGATAGAAATCAAACGTTTGCGATCCTCAGGCTTTGGCAATTCTTTCTTGGGAACATTAATTTTCAAGATGCCGTTTTCGAACTTAGCCGAAATATCTTCTTCCGAGATGTCGTCACCTACATAGAAGCTACGACGGCAAGAGCCAACGAAACGTTCTTTGCGTAAGTATGATCCGTTCTCATCCTTGTCTTCAGTTTTCTGCTCAGTATGAGCGTTAATAGTCAAATAGCCTTCGTCCAAAGCAATTTCTACGTTTTCTTTCTTGAAGCCAGGAAGATCAATATCAAGCTCATAAGCGCTAGGGGTTTCTTTGATGTCGGTCTTCATTAAAGAAGCGGTAGTGGTCTTTGGTGTGGTGTCGTTAAAGAATCCGAAATCAAAAGGATCACTCAAAAAGTCGTTAAAGAAGTTTCTACGTGCCAGCATGATCATCATCCTCTTTCATGTGTGTGCGGTGGCGGTTCGCTGTTTCAAGTGCTTAAGTCAACTCTTGCTGAAACCAACAAATGGTTTGCAAAGCAACGTTCGAACAAGAGAAGAAACAGTCACTTAAACAGTTACCGCTCATCGCGTTTCTTAGTTCACTTGGTATAATAGCGCGGAATTAGCACTCTTAAGCCGAGAGTGCTAATTTGGTACCGTTTCGTAAGAGTTCAACAAAATGCAAGATTATGTAGAAGAAAATGTATAGAAAATACGGATAGATAACGTAAATAGGACAAAGAAATAAAACAAACTGATACCATTAGCCCATGGATGATCGGGGCACATCAGGTAATCACAGATCAAAACAATCATTCTCCCATGAAGAGGATGATTATTTTGCTGTCTCAGATCGTCGAAATTCAAGATCAAAAGCACAAAACCAATTTCAACCAAAAGCCCTTGAAAAAGTGCGTTCTGCCTTTACTTCGCGTAGTTATGTGAATCACGGCGAACGTGCAGAGCGTACGAATCGCGGTCGTAGTTCTCGCGCCGATCACAGCGAACACACGGAGCGTATTAGCCAAAGAAACGCTACGAAACGATGGGATGCCGATAATCGCGGAGAACGCAACTTTCGTGTTGATCGCGCAAATCGTTCGGAAAGCGCGGGTCGTTCGGATCGTGCAAATCGTTCGGATAACGCAGATCGCACGAGAAGCGTTGGTCGTTCAGATAGTGCAGGTCGCTTAAATAATGATGGTCGGATGAGTCGTGCTGATCGCACGCATCGCGCAGATATTAGACACCGCGAAACCTACCGTGATTCGAATGCTGAATCTCTGCGTCAAGGAAATTCTCGAAATCGGATAGCTGGCTCATCGCAGCGTAGCAGGTCAGCTCGTGATGCTTCTGTGGATGCTTCGCAACGTCGCAGGAGTTCCGCTTCTCTTCGTTCGAGCTATGGGCGGGCATCAGATTATGCACGCCATGCCGACAATGATCCAAGGCAGGATTTTGAGTTAGGTGATGGATATCAGTCCCGAAGAAGACGCGGAGAATTTTCTGACCCAGATGGCGGACAGATCGGCAGGATGGGTTATGGCGAAAGAGGAGAGCGCGACCGGCGAGGAGAGCGCTACCCTCGAGGAGAGCGCCATTCTCGTGATTATGATGCTTCCTTAGAAGGCGGCTATGCTTCTCATGCTTCGAGAAGAGGCCGTCATTCCGAACCGGAAGTGTACGTGAGATCAGGATCTGGACGAGGAATTTTTGGCGGTGGGCCTTCTCTTCCGTTTGGATTGGGCGGGTATGGAACAGGATACCGAGGAGGACATGCTGCAGGAGGAGGATCTCTTTTTTCAGCGTTGCCCCTTCCGGTGCTTTATGCGCTGCCTGTTGTGGTTTTAATTCTTATCATTGTTCTTCTTGTTTTTGTTGTTTCTTCGGTTCAGTCTTGTTCGTCAGGTGGTGAACAGGAGCAGATTGAGGTGCAGGAGGTCCAGCCAGTAAACTTGAGCTATCAGGCTTCAGTGACGGGGCTTGATTCGGTAGCAGACTCGGGGTCCTCTATTGCTGGATTCACCTTGGCAAACGAAGGACAGAATTATATGCCTTCGTTGTCCGAGGAAGGGCAAAACACCATTCAGACAGCACTTGCTCCTTTTATGGAAAACGAATACGACGTTGGCTTTATCCTGATGGATCTTCAGACGGGAAGCGGGTATTCCTATAACCTTGACCAGGAAGTCTACGGTGCATCATCGTTTAAGGGCCCTGTCCTTATTTACGGATGCCAAGAAGCGCTTGAGCCAGGTATTCTGTCGATTGATACGGTAAACGACTCGGCTTCGAATGCCATTATCTATTCGGACAATAACTCGTACTACAATATGCGTGCAATTTTTGAAGAGTACAGCGAAATCAGTCTTGTTAATTGGCTTGCCAATATGAATATCGATTCAGATGTCGAGACCGATACCTCATTCCCGCATTATTCAGTACGCGAATCGGCAAAGTTATGGATGAATGCCTATTTATATTTCACCTCTTCTGAATCTGATCCAGAAATAGTTTCATGGGCGCAGGATCTGTTCTCTCAGACGGAAGTTTCTATGCTGCGCGCTGGGGTTGATCCTTCGTTTGCCTTGATTACTGATGGTGGCGAGGTTTATATCAACCAAGCTACTCAGACTGATCAGAGTGGCGACCAAGCAAATTCTGAGGAGAACACGGACCAAAGCGGCGATCAATCAAATGACGATCAGTCAAGCGACCAGCAGTCGGGTGATCAGCAGTCGAGTGATCAGTCAAGCGACCAAAGTGCTAACCAGCAGGAAGATACCTCTTCTGGTCTTTCTGCGGCAGACATGGCAACTTCGGGATCAAGCATTGTTGTTTACGATAAGGCAGGTTGGCTCAACGGTGAAACAGATGATGGCCTCTGCGACGCTGGAATTGTATACGATGGCGATAAAGCTTATCTCATTTCTGTTATGACGGGAGCACCCGATGGCGATGGTACGCGCGAAGATGTTGCTCGTTTAGTGGCAGCCTTATGGAGCCAGCGAAGCACGCTTGCACCAAGTGAGGGGTATGTGTTGGTTGAACCGACAGCTTCGTCATCTACGGACCAGTCACAAAGTGCTGAAAAATCAGGGGGTAGCGTTTCTGCATAGGAGCCGTGTTTTCGTACAGGGGTAGCGTTTCTGTAAAGGGGCGGCATTTTCTGCACGGGGTCCGTATAAGAGCAGTACTTCTGTGTGGGTTAGTGCATACACATAAGGGTAGCGTTTCTGTAGAGGGCAGCGTTTCCGTAAAGGGGTGGGCATCTGCGCAGGGGGGTGCAT